>Ga0123341_1001485_pt1 | contig 17739 bp, 14 predicted proteins | sample Turbeapinknodule_FD_89959 | JGI IMG/M metagenome (GOLD analysis project Ga0123341, IMG submission 89959) | Root nodule microbial communities of legume samples collected from Mexico - Turtle bean Mexico pink nodule | ecosystem: Host-associated > Plants > Roots > Nodule | place: Mexico: Nepantla...
CGTGAAATGGGGAATGGATATCGTTGGACCCTTCGCACCTAGCAAGGGGCAATGCAAGTTTCTGTTAGTCGACATCGATTACTTCACTAAGTGGATCGAGGTCGAGCCCTTAACAACCATTACTGCTTGAAACGTCCAGAGTTTCGTATGGAAGAATATCGTCTGCAGGTTCGGTCTACCTCAGGTTATTATCACCGATAATGGTCGACAATTCACTGGCCGAGGGTTAGCAGAATTCTATGAAAAACTCAACATCAAACATATTACAAACTCAGTCAAAAATTCACAAACCAACGGTCAAGCGGAGGTCGCCAACAAAGTCATCCTCAACGAGCTTAAAAAGAGACTCGGTCCAACCAAGGGAAATTGGACTGAAGAACTTTTGGAAGTTCTATGGGCCTACCGTTGCACCCCAGAATCGACAACTCAAGAAACACCCTACAGCCTGACGTACGACACTGAAGCCATGATTCCGGTCGAAATAGGTGAACCTTCACTACGCCGTCAAACGTTAGACTTAGATCTAAATAAAGAAAGTTTGATGGTCGGCCTTGACCTCATCAACGAACTAAGAGATAAGTGTAAGATACGCGAAGAAGCATGCAAGATACGGGCGACAAGAAGGTATAACTCGAAGGTAAAGCCACAAAGCTTTCAGAAAGGAGACTTGGTCTTGCGCATGTGCAGTGACGCTCAGAAGGACGATGGAAAATTTTCAAGTAACTGGGAAGGTCCATTCCGTGATGTGACACAACAGCCGGAGGAGCATATCACTTAGAATATTTGTCAGGAAAATCTGTACCGAGAACGTGGAATGCCATGCATCTCAAATTCTATTACCACTGATAAATAAAAGTAGTGCACTCTTTCCTCGCTCGGTCGTTTTATCTCTAAGGAGGGTTTTCGGCCGAGAAGGTTTTAATGAGGCACTTTAAAAAAAATTCGTCTTGACAAAGTATTCACCAGTTACGACAAGAAATTAATAATGTTAATTATTAATTAACCGATCGTTCGGTCAAAACTATAACTTCAGCGTTATTCACCAATCATGGCCAGAAATTAATAATGTTAATTATTAATTAACCGATCGTTCGGTCAGAACTATAACTTAAGCGTTATTCACCAATCATGGCCAGAAATTAATAATGTTAATTATTAATTAACTGATCGTTCGGTCAGACCTACAACTTAAACGTTATTCACCAATCATGGTCAGAAATTAATAATGTTAATTCTTAATTAACCGATCGTTCGGTCAGAACTATAACTTAAGCGTTATTCACCAATCATGGCCAGAAATTAATAATGTTAATTATTAATTAACCGATCGTTCAATCAGAAATTATAACTTAAGCGTTATTCACCAATCATGGACAGAAATTAATAATGTTAATTATTAATTAACCGATCGTTCGGTTAGAAATTATAATTTAAGCGTTATTCACCAATCATGACCAAAAATTAATAATGTTAATTATTAATTAACCGATCATTTGGTCAGAAATTATAACTTAAGCGTTATTCACCAGCTATGACAAGAAGTTAATAATGTTACGTTATTAGTTAACCGAACGCTCGGTCAAGAGTTATTCACAAAAAATCGTTTTGATCAGAAACAATAACTTAAAGGTTATTCATTAATCCAGTCTTTTATGTATCGAAACATTCGGTCGAAATTAATAACTTGCGTCATTACCAACTTTGGTTAGAAGTTAATAATTTGGTAAACATATCCACACCATTCGTTCGGTCAACACTCAATACTTAATACTTAGTAGAAATGCATAGTTATATAAAAAGAGGAATGTAAAAGCAATTGTTCAAAAGCAATGAAAATAAAGGTAAAAGAGTTTCAAGCCACACCCCGGGTCCAGGTAAATTCATCACATCACAATATTTCAATGGTCTCGTCCTGTTGAGGGGTCTCCGCTATTGGGTTCTCCATGACTTGATCAGCGTCTTCAACATCATCACCTCCCAAGCGGCACCAGTTGACCATTCACTACGTCTTTACCCAAGTCATAACGAGAGTCATCAGTCGGCACGCCATGGAAGAAGGCCACCTGACGTACGCCTTGATTGAAGCTTTCCTCGTTAATGCGCAACATGAACCCCTGAAATTTTTCAATTTCAACGTTGAGGGATTCTTTATCGGCCGTCAGGTTAGCTTTCTCCTGCATAAGATGGTCCCGTTCGGCCATCACTTTAGCAAGCGTGGCCTTTAGAGCCTCTTGTTCTTCCTGGGCCAGCTGTTTCTCCTTCTGCTTCTCCTCTTGGCATTTGTCAGCGGCCGCTAGGGCATTCTTCAGAGAAAGGGCCGAGTCTTCAAGCCTATTCTTCAATTTGGGAATCACGACAGACTCCACCCTCTTCAGTTCGTCGTCGATGGCTCTGCTCACTACCGTCGCCCGACATTGGAGTTCCACCATCTCCTCAATTAGATCCAAAGTAGGGACAACCGCCAATATACCCTCATCCTCCGGGCGTAGGTCGAACTGCATAGTGGGGGCAACTCTTAGCGATAACCCCAGCATACTGACTGGCCTACCAGACGATGTACCTGCCGTTAGGTTTTGCGTCTTTGACGGACGCCCCTTTTTCTTGCTCACAACTGGAGCGACGATGGCAGTTTAGAGCAGCGCCACCTCTACAACAGTGGGCGGAGGCACGATTCCAGCAACGGTAGAAATTTTTCGTCCCTCGGCCTGTCTCTTCAAACTCTTCATAAATTTGCTAAGACTTAGTCCATCTTCAAAACGATTTATGCAAAATACATGTAAAATGAAACTACATCAACTTAGCATCAGAATGGCCAAAGACAAGAAAGTTCACATACCATTTAAATCTGCCCATTTTGTGGACGACCCATACAGAGCTATCAATTCTCGGGTGAGAAGTCTACACGACAATTGATTAACGTTCAACGGTATCTCTTTGTCGAAAGGGGACAACGATTTCCACCACCGGCTACCAAGTTGGGTAGGTTTCTCCGTTCAGTGGAAAGGAAATTTAGTCGTCCCATCTGCGTTGTAAAAGAGATCTCGATCGTCCGGTTCCACAAATACTTTAAAATAGTTTTCCTTGAAATTTTTATAAGAGGTGGTATAGGCAACGAAACGAACATTCCCCGGTCGGCTGGATAGCGACAGCCAACTCACAGGAGTACTCGGATGTGTGTTGTAATAATACAAAAACGACTCGGGAGTAGGGGTAAGTTTAAAAATACGATATAATATTCGAAAGGCTTGAAGAATTGCCCACGAGTTGGGGTGCAACTGCGTGGGCCTGACATTGAGAATCCGGAGGACTCCCATGGTGAAATTATCAAAAGGAAAGGTAACGTGTAGGTTAGCAAAAAGTGTACTATATACAAAAAAGAAATCATGTGGCGCGTTTTCCCGACTGTGACACACACGGTCGGTTATGCCGCAAACGTCCACAGCTAGTGCTTCGATCGGGCAGTCGGATTCTATAAAATCCTTGTTGGCAGAGAAAAACTTATCTAAGTCATCTGAAGTTCTAATCTTAGTCAGAATATTAAGGACGGACGGATCAACCCAATCATAGGTTGGGTCGTCCGATGACTGACTCGCACTACCAGACGCAGTACGAGTCAAAGACGAATCTACACTATGGGAAGACCCTACAGAAGATGACATTACTAACCTTGACAATAAACAAAACGGGGAAACAACAACCGCAACAGACTCGACACTCGGAGCAAGCAGTGTGATCCCTGTGAGAGAAGAGAGAATGTACACCCCTAAACTTCCCAGCGAAGGAGTATTTATAGTCATCACAGTAAGAGAGAGAAACTCTCGTAAACCATCCAACACCGTTAGATCTACCACAATCCAATGGTCAGTACCGCTCGACATTTGAAACAACAAGAAAACCCCACCGTTGAAACCATCAGATGGAACAATACACCTAGAAACGGCGGCTCTGCCAAGCGTCACATCTCTGCTGTGCATTTAATGATGCCAGCTATCACGCATTATCTTGAAATTCTCAACCATCTTACACGAGTCTTTGGCCGATAATACCCTCAAGCCTGGGGGGCAAGTGTACCGGTCGGGCCTCGGACGACCGAACGCATACATTAAATAATACATTAAAAATATAATATAATAAACACGTGGCAGGAAAACGGTTGCAACTAACGTTGAGTGAGTCAAAGACACTTCGAGAAGCGCTTCCTTAATATCAGGAAACCACTACACATGACCTAAGGACCACTACGCATGTCTTTAGCAACTGATTACCTGGCCCATACGAACCAAAGCCCAAGTCAACCTATAAAAGGAACTTCTGAAAGAGGAAAATGTACGCTTTTATGATACCCAGATAGACTAGACTAATTACTAGCACGGACTAGAGCGTCGGAGTGCAATCACAGGTATTCCCGCCGACCGGACGAGCGCACTCGTGAAGGAGAAGGAACTTGAAGAATCAGGTAGCTGCTGACACGACAATAATTGTGTATCAACGTGAACCAACATTACTCTAGCCCTGAAATGTAAAAATCTTATACTTCTCCCTTATTAAGTCTTGAAACTAAATTTTTTTTTGATGAAGCTCGGTTAGGTAAATGAGAAAATTTGTTGACGAAGAGTACAATTATTCTTTCAACTTCTGAACTCTATTTTCGATACAGTTTCCGAAATAATTTTTGAAAAGTTGATTATTTAATACATGTTTTTATCGTCATACTAAAGAACATAAATAAAGACAATAAGTATAGAACGATAAATCTTAAACCTTAAAAAACTCCTCCTTTAAACCTAAGTGATCTCAACGACAGTCAAACCAAGACCATTGTTATACTAAGCCAAACCATACGCAGTAAACCACTTCTTCTGGCACGACACAGACGCAAGTAACCTGCACGCGCCATCGTGGTCGCTATGAGCGAATCCCAAGACCTCTCCTACCCTCCTATAGACCCTGTCAACTTCGATCTCATCATCGTCGGCACCGGCCTATCTGAATCCGTCATCGCCGCCGCCGCATCCGCCGCCGGAAAAACTATCCTCCACCTCGACCCCAACTCCTTCTACGGTAGCCACTTCGCCTCTCTCTCCTTCCTCCACCTTACTGCCTACCTCACCTCCCCCAGTCCGCTCCCCGCCGCCGTCACAACCACCGATTCCGAAGACGTCGTTGTCGATCTCCTCCACCAACCCCTCTGCTCCGATGCAGAAATCACATCCTACGATGAATACTCATTCCTCTGCGAAAATTCGAGGAAATTCAACATCGATTTGGGAGGTCCGAGGGCGCTGTTCAGCGCGGACAAGACGATCGATCTGCTGCTGAAATCGGGCGCGGCGCAGTATTTGGAGTTCAAAGGAATCGATGAATGCTTCGTATACGAAGCAAAGGAGGGTTTGGCGAACGTGCCAGATTCTCGCGGAGCAATTTTCAGAGACAAGAAGCTTTCGCTGAAGGAGAAGAACCAGTTGATGAGGTTCTTCAAGCTGGTTCAGCAGCACTTGGATGATACTCAGGAGGAGAAAATTTCGAAGGAAGATATGGAGATTCCGTTTGTTAGTTTCTTGGAGAAAATGAAGTTGCCGCCTAAGATAAAATCGTATTTCACCATTTCTGTTTGCTAGTGAGATTTGATTTTCATTCATTTCTGCACATCATTATCATCTTTCTTCAGCTCAGGGGATTTGTTTATTAAGCCTTTCATTGTGTGTGCCCTGTCTGTTTCAGATCACTTTCAAGTTGCATTGTAGGCTATTGATAAAATGTACGTCTTCAGATTAGTAGATAAAGGTGTTTCATTAGCCTGTAATTACCACCGTACTGCATATGAATGTTTCTGCACTTCTAGATTACCCTCAACACCAGTCCTTTACCATTTTAACCATACTCAGGAAGAAAGTAGGAGAAACTATTGCTCCGCCTGGAGTATCTTGCTTGTTAGTGAAATTTTTAGTTTCTAGTTTGTTATTTTGTCGTGTACTTTAAGTTTCATGGGCATGCTTAGGCGGAAATAGGACTGGGAATTTTAGGTGTTTTGCTATATGAAAATCAACATTGAATCACAATCGAAGTGGCTTACACTAAAGAGTGGTGTGATAGATTCTTTTGTACACTTTTGATATATTTTCCCTAGGAATTGGAGCAGTGATGCTTTTTTAGTGTCTGGATTATATTTATTGTCTCTCTCCATGAAGCTGTTGCTTTTTATGTTCCATGTAAGTGAAATCTGGCCTTTGAATAATAACAGATGAAATCTTAGGTGCTCAGTTTGTTTGGTTGCTGCTTGAAGCATTAAACCGTCTGATGTGGCCATTAGCCATGTTATTTTCTTTTTGGAAAACTGAAATTGATCATCTTCTTCTGTGATGAAGAGAACTATTTATTTCATATTTCATTGATACTTTCTAGTAAAGTATGTCAACTCAAATAATGCACGCATAACCTGTTGACCCGCTTCAAGTACGCTAAGGTAAAGTCTTTCTGTCTTCCACAGGATTCTTCTGTATGCTATAGCCATGCTAGATTATGATCAAGACAGTAACGAGGTTTGTAAAGATTTGCTTAAAACAAAAGATGGAATAAATTGTTTAGCTCAATACAGCTCATCTGTTGGAAGGTATTTTCATATTCTTATACTTTCATGCATTACATTTGCCATACTGTTTAATTTTCTTTTTGAGATACTTATCTTATTTAACTCAGGTTTCCTAATGCTCCTGGGGCTTTGCTTTATCCTATTTATGGTGAAGGAGAACTACCACAAGCCTTTTGTCGCCGTGCTGCTGTCAAAGGTTGCATTTATGTAAGTTACAATGGATTTACATTGGATTACTATTACGGAAATTTTCTAGTTGCTGTAACTTCTATAGAGCTTGCATTTTGTTTGAAAACTTATTTAGTAAACAGAAAACAAAAACATTGTTTTATACATTGATTCTAGATGCTAAGTGCATATTGCCTGTTTCTCTTTCTCCCGTTTTTTGTCCTGTTACATAAGTGCCATCATACCTTATGTATGGTAGAAGGAAGCATGGTTCAGCTATCATGTTGTCAAGGAATTTGGCATGTTTGGCTTTTCCTGGATCTTTCTTTCTGAATGCCAGGATTGTGGTTGCGGTAAAAGGGATGGATTCAAATTTTGCTACAAAAGGATACTTGATTATATTATTCAATTTAGTGAAAGTACTATCTCTGTGTGTTATTGTCATAACGATTTACTTGTTTAGGGTTAGGATGAAACTCCTTTATCTTTGTTCTCTTGATGTTGATATTTGGATGTTTTATGATTTTTGTTGGCAAACTAAATACCTTGTTAACTATGTTTCTGCTTGCATGTTTTCAAAATTATTTTTGTTTATTGTTTTGTTGACCATATCTGCTTATTCACATTTTATACTTCTGTGACTCAGGTTCTAAGAATGCCAGTTGTTTCGCTGCTTATGGATAAGGTGCTCATATCATATATATATATATATATATTTGATCTCTTTTTTCTAGTACTTTTTTTGTGAGAAAAGATGAGGTTGAAGTCAATTGCAAAAGGATTTTCATCTGTCATTTTTAAACCAACATTGCAGGTTACTGGGCTTTATAAAGGTGTTAGATTAGCTTCAGGTCAAGATTTATATAGCCACCAACTAATTCTGGATCCATCCTTCACGATTCCATCACCGTTGTCTTTGTCTCCAAGAGATTTTCCTTCTGAAAGGCTCCAACTGTTGAGTCAGAGAGATATTAAAGGAATAGTGGCTAGGGGAATATGCATCACAAGAAGTTCAATAAAGCCAGGTGTATCTAATTGCTCAGTGGTGTATCCTCCTAGATGTAAGAGAAATCTAAACGAAGCATTTATAACTAGAGACATATTAAAACATGAGAAAAAAATTAACTTTTCCTCTATTGCCTATAGCTTTGTATCCCGAACAGATGACGTCAATCAAATCTCTTCAGATAGGATCAAATCTTGCTGTCTGTCCTGAGGGAACGTAAGTTTTTCACAAAATAGAAATTGAAATGTTCATTTTAAATTTATTCTTTTATTTCTTCTTATCTTAACTTCCAACAAATCAGATTCTACACGTTGAAAACCTTTTAGCCTTAATTAACTTCAATTCATGATTAACCTCCCCAAAGCTCTGCCCAAACAAAGGAGTAAACTCAATATTGTTGTCAAACCCCACATAAAAATCTTCATTGTAATTTTTAAAAACTCCTTTTTAAGCAGTTTGCATTTTATTTTATCAAAAGGATGCATCCAACACTTAAAACAGGAAAATGCGTTTTGCTTAAAAAAAATGAAGGACCCTGCTGCACATTTTTATTAGTTGGGGTTTTTCAAATTGTGCCTATTCTTCATATGGATGAAGCTGCAGAGCATTAAAAAATAAAGAAAAAGTGAATCATTTTTTTTGGTTGGGTGTGAGAAGTTGATATTGCATATAAAAATATTTTTATAATTTAATTGCTCCCATTTAGAAACATTTTTGTTTGGGATTTACTGATAAGCTTTTTTTTATAGTCATTGTATCTTTTACATTGTTTTCTGGCTTCAGGATAGTGACTGTTACTCCCATAATTTACGTTTAAAGTTCCGCTCCGTGTTACCATATTCATATCCGTGTTTTCCTTTCCTTTCTCAGCTTTATTTTATATTTTTCCGCATTGTGCAATAATGCCGATGAAGGAAAGAATCTATTAAAAGCAGCCATGAATGCTCTTCTCACACTGCCTGTATCCGGAAACACTATTTCTAGTGTCCAAAGTGACAGTGAAGATACTAAACCGATTGTGCTCTGGAGTGCATTGTATATTCAGAAACTAATTATGGTTTGCTTCTAATCCTTATTCACAGATTTATTTCTTCAACTGTGTTTACTTTACCTGCATATTATTCCATGTGCACTTGTTTCCTTTACTCCAAAGCTCATTACTCATTTGAATTTCTTTTTATCATTATGGAGACTCTACCCTTATTACCCTGTCTACTTTTTCAAAATATTTTTATTTTTTATCTCTAGAAAGTATTAGGGCCCAAAGGACTAGATATCTCATTTTTCAAAGAACACAACCACTGGTAACTAACTAGGCAGTGCTTTTTAATATTAATGTGTTTCAAAATTGTAACCTGAGTAACATTGACATGGACATCATTTTCTGACTATGGATATACTGTGATCTCCTTTTCAGAGTAAATTTGAATTGATCAGCTCCACTTCTACACCGGATGGAAATCTGAACTACAATGACCTTTTAGATGCGGCTGAGAAGGTTTGTCTGATTATCCTTTATTTGAAAACATGTTTCTTCTCATTATTTCTGTCTGACTTCTTGTTGTTGTCACTCAAGTAGCTAGCTAACAAACCTTATTTTTGGACGAGTTGCTTGCCATTTTTGTTTTTCAATGAAAATTAAGGGAACGAATTGGAAAATATTTGTGCACGCGTGCATTTGTTTTGGCAGGTGATGATTGCCCAAAGACAAAAAATTTACAAACCTTGATTAATTATTATTAGCCCTGTAACTGAGTATAGTAGTTTGGTGGTGGTATTCTCGCAGCTATTTGGTCAGATGTACCCCAATGAAGAATTCTTTCCAAAGGCGACATCACCCGAAGATCCAACAGATGAGGATGATAATGGGGTGACTCTGGATAGCTAAATAAGGTCAAAACCAGCTGATCATTTAATGCAGAACGGTAGGAGAAAGGAAGCCGTGAAAGATACACACGCCCAAAAAATCGAGGATGGGGATTAAAATTTGTAATTATAGAGGTAAAAGGTTACATATCTTAATTTTTAGATGAACAAAATCAAAACAAGTCCCCAAGTCTAGGAAAAGTAGTGGTCAGTGATTCTGAATTTTTTTGTAAAGCATACACATACTCATTTGTTGCCAAATATCCACTTATGAGCATTTGTTGGACCAAGTTGCCACTTGTTTTTGAATCGGAAAAGGGGAAGTTCCACGGGGCTGACTGAATTACATCGCTGTCGTTCCTATATCTTCATCTGCAATTTGTGTTTTAAAACAATTTGAATGTACAATATTTGTATGAGAATAGGATGTATTTTGAATTTGTTGCAACTGTGACCGACATGCATATTGTAGCTTGTAAGACTGCACTTAATTTATCAAAAACAATTGATTTCATACGAACAGAACAAATCAAATGTCCTTCCTCAATAAAATTCAGTCGCCTCAAGATATTGGGCACAAACAGTTCTACTGTCAGAAAAAGATGACCACCAAATAGTGTAATGCTATTACTTCCCACGAAATAAATTCATGTGTTCAGGTTACACAAATAAATTAGACATCAGTAGGTGGGTTTGTCATTCCAATACAGAAACTTCTATTTTATTTTAGGCTTAAGTTGTTTTCCATGCTTCAATGATATTTTTTTCCTGGTTCTCAATAAAAAAAATTACTATTTTTAATCTCTACCATTAATTGACATCAGTTTAGTGATGACATGATATCTTAGTGAGTAAGATTAACACATGTTTTTGTTTTTGGTCTTTAATAAAACAAATTGTAGTTTTGTCTCTTAAATATTTTATTTTTATTTTTGTTTTGATCTTTGATGTTTTTTAATAATTTTAAGTGGTGAATTATTTATTAAGTAATCATATCAGTACTTGAATGATTGTAAAATATTTGTTCGGAGAAAAAGTTAAAATACAAACCATATTATTTTGCTTTTGTTAATGTTTAGATATCTTCTTTATTTCAATATTTTAAATATTTTATATTTAACGGTGAGATCAATAGAAAATGGAGAATTTAGACAAAAAACATCTTACACCACCTGTACCGACCCGTCCTCGGGCGTTGATCAAAGTCAAACATACGGTGAGACCCACCAAGGGGCTCCAAGGAGGAAAGTTAGTGTGTTGATCTCTTTGAGCATCGCTATATATGGGCGTCGCCAGGTTTAAGCGTCTCCCACCTTAAAGGCGTGACTTGTTGTCCTAAGAGCGCGCTTTGGCCCCGATGGTGCCACCCCCCGATGCCACGGTACAAGCTAGGAGGCCTCGGGCCCCGGTACCTCATAACAATAATAAAGAGAAGAGAAAGGTGGCTTCAAGGCCATATTCCTAGTACCAGTAGGGAGTGACCTGACTCGTGAAGTACTCATGCATGAGGTGTAGGATGTGGCTACCCGTGCCACCTATGGAGAATCCCTGGGATAGATACGACCCGGGAGAGGGCCTCGCCCCAGGGGTAATCCACGTGCATGGTACGAGAGGAAGGCTGATACACACCCAGGGCGAGTGACTAGAGGCTGGGGCGCATAAGTTGGCACCCAGGTAGTCACCCCTTGCGCTGGATGCACTTCGAGGAAGGAAGACTTATGCGCTAGGATTTCCCTAAGTTGGGTTACAGCGTCGTAAGACCTTCCACGTGGAATTGCGCTTAAGTCAGAGAAGCCACGTGGTAGTAAGCACTAAAACCCAAGGTATATAAGCTTTTCTGAAAGCTTAGTAAGGCACGTTCTAATCATTTGCACGCTTACACACTGTACGCACGAGTGGTTTGAGCACCAGAGAGAAGTTCGTTAGAATACAATTACGCGCCTTCAGAACATCGCAGTACGGTGTTCCGATACGGAGGTGCATAGTGTTTTCTGCCTACTGACTTGATCGTCGGAGTGCAAACGACCACGAGGGCGCCCTTTGTTCTCTCTGTTTCAAGTACTCACGGCGGTGTAGGGTGAAGATTTGAAACCAAGACAAAGGTGTCCTTGATACGCAAGTCACAGCTACGCACGAAGCACATTCTGGTCAACCGGTAGGAACACCACCTATCAATGTTTACCCATTTTCATCCATTGTAAGTTTTATCGTCAATCAAAGAAGATTAAAAAAAAGACGTAAATGTCACCATAATTAGTCACGCTCATTTAATAAATTCATCTTTTATCAGAAACTAATACAAGAACTTTTTTTTTATTGAGGACCAAAAAAATAAAATGTAAAATACTATTAGAAATCGAAAGTAAAATATAAAAAACAATACACAATTCAAACCTATTTTGGTTGGCATGAAAACAGAAATTATCGACAACAATATAAAAAATTTATTAATTTATGAGTAAATAGTTATTGAGATTATTCTTTAACTTTCTTTAAGAATGCACTGTCATTAGTATAAAACACATCTAAGCGATCCTCAAATCAACCAACTACTTCCTGGGTCTTTCTTCAGACTAATTTTAGCCATTTTCTCCCTACATTTAAGAGCTTCTTCCCATTTTCCCTCTCCAGTGTAAATGTTTGAAAGAAGAATGTACGAAGCATGATCACTGGGATTCAATTCTATCATCCTCATTGCAGATTTTTCTCCAATTTCTGTGTTATTATGATTCCTACAAGCACTTAGTAATGTTCTCCAAGCTGATTCACCTCCATCCTTCTGCACTATTTGGTAAGCTTCCTCTAGTCTTCCTGCCCGGCCAAAGGCATCAACTAAGCATGCATAATGCTCAGATTCAGGCTTAATCTTGTATTTGTTAACCATCAATGTAAAGAAATACAAAGTATCTTCCACATAACCTGAATGGCTACAAGCTGATAGCAGAGCTAAGAAAGTTACGTGATTGGGGGTCAAACCATTCTTCTCTAACTTATTGAATACCTCTATGGCTTCTTGTGCTTTCCCATGATGAGCATATCCACATATCACAGCATTACAAATTACTTCATTTGGCTCTACTTGTTCACCAAAAACTTTCTCCGACTCCTCCATGGTTCCACATTTAGCGTACATATCTATAATGGAACTTCCAACGTACACATCACGGTTGTAACCAGACTTGATAGAGAAAACATGGAGTTGTTTACCCACTTGTATAATTGAAAGTTGTGAGCAGGCTGAAATACACAATGGAAGGCTATAACTGGTAAAAGTGATTCCATCAGCCAACATATCTTTGCATAGCTCTAAAGCTTCTGATTCCATCCCATTTTGTTTGTAAGTTCCAATAATAGAACTCCAAGAACCATCATCTTTTCTGACAATGTCAATAAAAGCTTTAAATGCGTCACCAATTTGTTCACACTCAGAGTACATGTGAACTAATGCATTGCCAACCAAAGTATGATGACTCACACTTGATTTTACTATAAGTGAATGAATTTGTCTACCTACCGGCAAATCTAATTTATTCTCACAACACTTTAGAACAACAACTAGGGTGGCAGCTTGAATTTGCAACGAGGTCGTTCTGCGAAGTTCTTGTAATAGTTTCGTAGAGGGACCAGATCCTCGCCCTGGCTGTGCATGAGCCATGATCATGGAGTTCCATGCTACAATATCTTTATCAACAATTCTTCTAAACAGTTTGTCCACATCCACAAGTTCACCGAAACTAGCATAGAGAGTCAACAACACACTTGCTACAAAACAATCGTTTTGATACCCAGTTTTTATCATTTGGCCATGCACTTGAACTCCAGCGTTAAAGTCCTCTAGTTCAACACAAGCTTTCAAAGTACTCGATAACACATGCTGATCTGGTCTATTCCTTTGTCTACACATGTCCTTGAAAAAATGCACAGCTTCCTCCCCTCTATCATTCATGGTATAGCCTGAAATGATAGAACTCCAAACAAAATTATCCTTCTCCTCCATGGAGTAAAAGACTTTCCTGCAAGAACTTACATCCCCACATTTGGCATACAAGTTAACCAGAGCACTGCCCACCACAATATCAGCTTCAGCACCAAACTTAGATGCAAGCCCATGGATTTGCTTTACCTGTTCTAAATAAGTGCAGCACTTGAGTAAGCTAACAAAAGTACTATCATCGGGTTTCAATCCTTGGACCTCCCACATCTCAGAAAACAACCTATGAACCATGATAAAATCACCAACATGAGCAAACCCAGAAATCATAACATTCCATGCAACAAGGTCTTTCATCAACAAGTCATGAAAAGCACGACATGCATCACCGAGATTATTGCCACTGTTAAAGTACATATGCACAATAGAGCTCCCAGCAAACTTGTCTCTCTCAAGCCCAGACCGAACTAGCAGACCATGAATCTGCAAACCCACTTCCCACAATGAAGGAGTGGCACAAGCTCGAAGCAGAACAGAGAATGTGTACTCATTGGGCCTCTCATTCGTTTCACGCATGTGATTGAACATCTCAAAGGCTTTTGGAAGTGACCCAGTTCGGAGATGCGAGGAAATTAAGGTTGTCCAGGTGACAACATTCCGGTGAGGCATATGGTCGAACAGGATGTGGGCATGGCGAAAGTGACCAAATTTGGAATACAGATTCAAGAGAGTATTGGTTAAGTGGGTTTGTGAAATGCATTGAGAGAGAATGAGCTTTGCGTGGATTTGGCTGCATTGTCTCAGCGTTATGGGTTTTGAAGACTTTGCCAGTGACAGCAAAAATGGTTCAAGCACACCACATACTTTGTTTGCAACTTCTGGCTCAAACGCTGTGTGCCGGATCATTCCAATTCCCCTATCATTAACAGACTTATCAGCTCCCTCACCTCAAATCCCACTCCTACACTTTCTTTCCTTTCCTTCCACACTCTTTTAATTCTTCAATTCTCCAAAACCCCTTTCTCTATCTCTCTACGGCATCTGAAGCTACGCGGTTGGTGAAACCGGTGCCTCAGGGAAGATAACCGGCCGGTCCGGTCAGGTGACGATCCCGAAACGGAAAGCGGCGGAGGCAGAAGGCACGACCGCGAACACCGTGTTGCAGCTACCGCTGGCTTTAACAGTGCTGCTCAAAATTTTGTTTATTCATAGTTTTTCTCTTAGCTTAATGCTTGGTCCTTTCTTTCCTAAATAATTTCATTTTGAATTTGGTAAAGTAAACCAAATTTCTTTAATCTAAACACAATTTTCAAAAACTTTTAAACATGAGTAATGATCATTCATCACTACTCTAATTTTTCATACAAATTACAATTCTCAATATTATTATATTTTTTATTTTTTATATTATTAAATTACAAATTTATTTTTTCTTATATATATTTTATTTTTAAATCCATCACGTGAAAGAATTATATACAGCTCTAATAATTATTAAACTATCATATTCCTTTAAAACATATCTAAGAGACATATCACATCAACAACAAGCAAGCATAGACAAAATTATTTCATTTTGCTTGGGAAATTAGGGAATGTATATTTGTATGATGATAATTTGATTGAAAGATATGTATTGCAAATTCATCTCCACCAATCTGAATGTGTTTAGTTCTAAAGACGAGGTAATATGATACTGAATTCTTCTATTACTGTACCAAATGTTTTTAATTTTTTTGACAATCTAATTCTTCTATATAATTTTATTGATTTTAATCCACAACTTAATTCCACTACAACAAATCTCAAGGATGGGATTAACTTTAGTTTTGTCAATTTTACAATTTTTCAAAATTAAAAAACTTGTACATAACTGGACACAACAATGGAGACAAGTCTTTAGTATGTTGTATGTTTGAAGAGTAACACACCTCTTAGTATTGGTTACAATTTAATAGATACATAGATATTCATTCACTTTCTCGTGAATTATTCTTTTAACATTTCTTTCATTATAAAACTAATCCAAAATGATGTTTATTTAAGTTGTATATCTTTGATGGTGTTAGAAATTTCACCTCCACTATAAAAAAAATATTTAAAAAATATATAATTGAGTGCAAATTTCACTTTATAAGAAAGTTTTGTAAGATGGAGTTAAATTTAAAGTTTACTCATGATATTATGAATTTTGTGAAAGAGATACTTTACCTTTCAATTCTAGTCATCCATGCTTATTTTATAGTATGATATGATCATGATCGCAAGTTTGTATCTACCGATTCAAACCTGAACCATACGCATCCAACAACTTCGTGTCTCTTATTGGTATTGTATAGCATGTTACTTCATGTCTCTTATTGGTATTGTATTCCACTAAAACAAGTCTAATTTCAATTTGTCATTCAACGTCAATCCTTCTCTCAAAGTCTGTTGTTCAATGTGATAAAAAAAATTTCAAACACACTTTTGTTTATAGGGAATGAATTTATCAATGTGAGTAAGCTATCTTATAGCTTTAAGATCCATTGGAGTTAACAAGTATCCATTGAACTCAACAACTGTAAAACAAAAAAGGGAACATTTTATGTCATTGCTTTAATAAATTTAGGAAGCCTCAAATATCAATTTTATTCCTGATGTTGATCATATATTTGCTTCATAGTTACTTATGTTGCTTAAATAAGAATGTTAGCGTGAAACTTGCTACTTTGAGCTATTTTGATTTGGATGTATTGTTGTTTCAACATACTCACAATGTAACTTTGTGTGATAATGAATTATTATGTTTACATGTTTCAGTCATTAACAAAGATGATCCAGCTTTATTATACCGAGAAGATATAGCAAGTATGAGCATTTGTTAGTGTGAAGAAACTTGTTATTTTGGGATCTTTTGATTTGAATGTACTCTTATTTTAATCTGTTCAGTGCTAATTTGTGTTTTACTTTTCAAATCAATATACTCGTGCTAATTTGTGTTTGAATTTTTTGATTTGAATGTAATGTTGTTTTAATATACTAGGAGCTAATTTGTGTAGTGATGTACGATTTTGTTACTCATTTATCTTAAGAAAGTAAGATAAGATTAAGAAGTGAATTTTAAGTTATATTTCAACTTTATAAAATCAATTTTTAAAATAAAATACGATAAAAATATTTTTTTAAAAAATTATGCTAGTATAATAAGGTTATTAATAAATAATGATTTGAAGATATTGTAAATGAATGTTTAACTTTAGAGATCTAAATGAGTAAATATTATTTAAGACGATACCATTTTGTGTTATTTTATCAATAATGTTAAAACTCATATTCCTACTTGTCACTACAAAATTAATTCAAATTTTTCTAATTTGAAACAAATTAAATTATATTGATGAAATTGTAAAAGATAATTTATATATTATTTTTATGCAACATTAATTTACTTGATATTTGTTCTCACTTTTCCATTATTCTATTCCTTGTGCATGATTTTTTTTTTTAATATCACATAAATAGATTGAGGCATTAAATTATCCAAATTCATTATCTTTAGTCTTTCCGAGAACAAGTTGAAATACAAATATTGTTGATAATTTAATTACATATAGAAAGAACAAAACTTTTGTTTTTGGATATGGAGCCCCCCATCTGTTATAGATGGATCCATCAATGTCACTTTATACATACTTCTCACTCTTGAGATTAACCTTATCATTAATATATTCCTCCAACCATGTAAAATAATAAAATAATAATACTATAAGAGAAAGCATTTGTGAATAAATAGCTCGTTATTTCTCTTTAAAAAATAAGCGAATAAATATGTAAAATAGAGCAATAAAATACAAAATATATGTCTGTACAAACTTTTATCTTATATTCTTAATATCACGACTCAAAACCGTGTTAATTAATCCTTAGGATATTTTCTTTATCAATTAGAACTTTTAGCCATAGAAAAAGAGATATATGGACATATTAATTTCTTCATATTTTTAGTTCTATGTTCTGGGTTGGATAAAAAATATTTCTTAAATAAATTATTAAACTCGAAAAAAATACTCTTCATTGGTTATACCTCCTATTTTTTAATGAAAGAATAAATTTTTTAAGTAAAAAATAATTACCTCTTAAAATATAAATATATTAATATATTAAAAATAAAGGTTATTACAATTTACACACATTAAC
>Ga0123341_1001487_pt1 | contig 17728 bp, 11 predicted proteins | sample Turbeapinknodule_FD_89959 | JGI IMG/M metagenome (GOLD analysis project Ga0123341, IMG submission 89959) | Root nodule microbial communities of legume samples collected from Mexico - Turtle bean Mexico pink nodule | ecosystem: Host-associated > Plants > Roots > Nodule | place: Mexico: Nepantla...
CCCCTCCACCACCCTCTTCCACCCCTCTGTTTTCCAACGCCACCATTAAGCGTGTCTTCAACACTTACGGCTCTGCAGCCTACAACTTCATCAACATGGGAGGATACAGAGGAGGACTCAACACCTTTGCCATCGTTGGCCTTTCTTCCAAGCCACTTCATGTTTATGGGAAACCCACCTACCAGTGTGAGTGGATTCCTCTGCAAAACACCACCTTTTCTTCAAAACCCATCACCACAAAGGGCTTGAAGTACCTCCCTGACTGGGGCTATGGCCATGTCTACACCGTGGTGGTTGTTAACTGCACCTTCAATGGCACCACCGTCAATGCTGCCAACACTGGTGGCAAGTTGGTGCTCCATGCTTCCACCTCGGGAGCTGGCGACTCCAACTTCAATGTCACTGACAGAATAGAGGTTCTCCAAGAAGCACCCGGGAGTTTCAATGCTTCACTTTTTTTGTCAAAGCCTAAGTATGACTACTTCTACTGTGGCTCTTCTCTCTACGGGAACCTGAACCCTCAGAGGGTGAGGGAGTGGATCGCTTACCACGTGAAGTTTTTTGGGCCAAGTTCGCATTTTGTTATTCATGATGCTGGTGGGGTGCATGAGGAAGTGCTGGAGGTGCTGAAGCCATGGATGGAACTGGGGTATGTGACGGTGCAGGATATTAGGGACGAAGAGAGGTTTGATGGGTATTATCATAACCAGTTCATGGTGGTGAATGATTGCTTGCATAGATACAAGTTCATGGCCAAGTGGATGTTCTTTTTTGATGTTGATGAGTACATTTATGTGCCACCTAAGACTACTATCAAGACAGTTCTTGACTCCCTCTCAGAATACGACCAGTTCACCATTGAACAGATGCCAATGAGCAGCAAGATTTGCCTTTCTCAGGATTATGGCAAAACTCACAGGTACAGTTTTGCATCCCATGATTCACAATATTCTGTTTTCATTCTGCTTCACTTAACTTTTTGTATGCAACACAGGAGAAGAAAAAATGGTAAAATGAAATGGGTTCTGCAGCAAGTCAAAATCAACTTAACTTTTATAAAAGTTCAATCATTTAATAGATCTTTGCATAACTTTTGTTTAAAGTAGTTGGTTGCTTAGTTAAATCAATGTTCCTTTGCTGAAATGACTCAAACATTTGGGAGGATTAATAAGTTTTGCTAAGTGTGAGTTTGGCTTTTGCTGTTCACCTGAGGCATCGATTTGATGTCATTGTCCTTTCTTCTTTTGTTTTTGTTCTCGTAGTCATAGAGGATATTGCTTGGTTGGACACTGTTTATTTCTTATGTGTTGGGAGGATAGGAAATTGCATTATTGTGGTGTGGATGCGTTTGAAAATATTTGCCCATCCCTTTAGCATTGATTCTGTTTTTCCAGTGCAGCAGGACAGGTGGAAAAGTGGGGCTTGTTTGAACCTTGTCCAAGAGTATGATTTGTTTCTAATTTACACACACAACCATGTTTTAAAATAAAATCAATTATACAAGAGTTATTCCTAATACTAGTTCAAGAAGATAATTTCTATATGCCTTGAAAATTCAGAACCATTCTTGAATAATCATTGATTTCTTCTTCTTCTTCTTCAATAAGCTGCAGTAACAATCTTCAAAAACATTTCAATTCTGGTATTTGAAAAACCCCACTTAGTGTGCTGAGAACTGATGTTTATTTTGGTTGATTTTATTTCTTATCCTTTGTTTAAGATCCATTACTCTTTTGTCCCCAAGTGAAGTTTGATCATGACAGCTTTGTAAGTATACATACACTGCTATTTATTACCATTAATTTGGTCACTGTCAGCAACAACGGTTAGATCTATTTGTCCAAGTGTTAGTTGCTTGATTTTATTGCACAGAATTGCTATAGAAGTTTGAAAGAGAAGAATGAAGCTAGATGGTAGTGATATATCAATATTGCTTTTACTATTGGTCTTATAATCACGTCTACCAGAACCACACATAAGAATAATGCTTTATATAGGATGTTGTCTAATTAAACTTATCAACAATACTGTTTACAAACTTCAGGTTTAAGCTCTTATTGAATAAGTACTTGGGTTATGTATAAAAATGTTTCTTTGATGATGGTTGTGTAACATGTGGTGTGGTATGAACTTAACAGGAAATGGGGTTTTGAAAAGCTTGTGTATAGAGATTCAATCAGTGGCATTCGTAGAGATCGAAAATATGCAGTGCAACCACGCAGCTTGTATGCAACAGGGGTGCACATGTCACAGGATCTATCAGGAAAAACAACTCACAAAACTGAAGGTAGGATAAAGTACTTCCACTATCATGGAACCATATCAGAAAGAAGAGAATCATGTAAAATACTCGTAAACACCACACAAGTCACCAATGACAAGATCCCTTATGTGTTGGACACCACATTGAGGGACATTGCTGGGGTAATCAAGAAATTTGAGCACAAGATGATTGGATCAAGATTGCACAACACAAAGCAATGACACACTTCAAAACTCTTTCTTTCATTTTCACTTGGTGGGGCTTTCCTAAACAAATATATGATTTAACTTGTGGCAGGGTAGAAAGTTCACCCATTTCTTTTTTTAATATCTGTATTATATATAATTTTTTTAATTATTTGGTAGATGGGTATACGATCTTGTTGCATTTTAAAATTGTTTTGGTTTTGTTTCTTATACGCTGTATTTTGTATAAAATAATGAATAAAGATGAATGAATTAATAAGGGTGTCGGTGAGAGGGAGCATTAGGTGCCATCATATGAAGTGTAATCAATGTGCTGTGTTGCTTTCTCATTATGCATCTTTCCTTTTTGTTCTTCATCATTATTTTGGACCTTCCTTCTTCAATCCTAATTCCTCACTAAAACATTCTTTTAATTTAGCAAAATCGAAAAAATTCGTGATATATTCACAATTCAATAATATAAAAATAGAAAAAAGTCGTGATATATTGATAATCAATCAAAAATTGTTTTTATTATAATAACTCCATCTATAAATACACATTCGTCAAATATTACAATCTTATTTTATACTACACTTTAAACTTGTATACTATTAAGAACTTATCATTTTTGAGTTTTTACTAACTTAAGTATTATCGAGTTTTTACTAACTTAGGCATTATCGGTGAGTCATTTTTAGGCGGACTTTTCACTGGAAATTAACTCAAAGTTCGTTGTTCCTTGAGTTGACGAGTCATTTTCAAATAGACCTCAGACTAGTCGAAAGCTCGTTCTTTGAAGAACATGACCGTTAGACTCCCAAATTTATTTTTGATACAAACAATAACTAAAAATAGAAGAAAAAATATTTTTTTGTTAAAATATGAATTAAAATTTTAAAAAAATTATAAACTCGTATCTTTTCATAGAATTTAGCGACAAATTAATGATGAAATGGTAGGTTTTTGGCTAAGACAAAAGAGACGCGTGGTTGGATTTGGATCACATGAGTCTTCTTTATTTGTATTGACATGAAAGAAATGTGGTCCCAAAGACATGGGGAATCATTACTTTGGAAACTGCTTTTGTTTTATCTGATCCTTCTTCTTACTATTTCATAACTAAAATTATGTACCAAAGAGAATCTCTAAATATTTAATTATGGCTTTGGGTTTCATAAAATATATTTAAAGGTTTAACTTCATCAAATATTTCTTTTAAAAAAATAAATAGCTGTACCAAACTCTTATTTAAGTATGTCAACGGAACATCAAAAGTATTTTTTTTTTCTAATAGTCCCAGCGTAGATTCCTCTTCGAATGTAGAGTAAACCGTATATAGTATAGTATATATTAACATATTTTAATTTTTAGTATAATAATAAAAAAATTAAATTTCTGTTTAAATTCTGTTAATGGTTAAAGCAATTAAAGATGTATTTGATCTTTCAATATGTATTTATTAAAAAAATTAACTTGCAGATCCCACATTATCACTAAAAATTGTATAAGTGAATGTTATATTTTATCGATAAACCGATTTTATGAATTGAATTAGATTTAAAATACATTTTTTAATAATTAATTTTTAAAAAATAATTAAAATTTTAAATTTATAAAGAAAAAGCTTTAAGAACAGTTTATAGAAAGGTTTTTTATGGACCTATCATGATACTATTAAGAGACAATGTTTTGATTTCAAGTGTATGATGAGAGACACATGTTGGATGTTTAATGGTGTTACAATGTTTTATTTTTTTATGTTTCTCTTTTTGTTAATATTTTTTATGTTCATCTTTTTCTTTTTTCTTTTTCTTATGTTTGATGTTTCGTGTTCGTTGGTATGAATTGATTAACTTTGCAGCTTATATATAAAGAATCAAGTTGATTAGAAATTAGAATAATTATTGAGTTAATCTATTTCCAAGATTATATTTGATTAAAATAATGAGTTGGCATTTTTGTTTTCTTACCATTTTTTTTCCTATTAGAATAAAACTTACGGTCTTGTTTAGATTAATTACTCAAAATTTGTAATGGTATTTATAAGATCAAAACTTTGTAATAATAATAGGGAAGAAAATTGTTTTTTCATTATCAATTTCGTTTTGCATTATCTTTTACATATCAATTTTGATATTTTTATTTACCCACTTCCGTAACTTCTAAATAAAAAAATGAGATAAAATTCTACAATTTATTATTAACAAATTAATCACTTTTAAATACAATTCAATGGATTATGATCTTTAACTTTTCTTTTCCAATGATTAAAAATTATTGGATTCACTTTCAAGTAGACTAATATTTCACTTTTATTATACTTTTCAGGATCTCACCTTTATATAGCAACTATCTACATAGTGAAAAATCTCAAAAATAATCAACAGACTAAATGACATTTAAATGGTTAAATAAGGTTAGTAAGAAGATTGTAAATATTTAATAATCATTTAAGTTTATTTAAATTTTTTTATAAAACAATAAACTTATTCCAAAAGATTTTACTGAATGAGCTGTCTAACACGTAATTATCTAACGATTTTAATTTTATGAAATCATCTAACATTAACACTATGAGAACATCAAACACTTTTAAACATAGTAAGAGTGTCTAAAATGAGATAACATGTTAGTATTATTAAGATACATATGATTTATGAGCCTTGAGGTATTCACTCTAGTTGGATGTCAAGATTAGTTTTCATTGCTTTTGAATTAGTTTATTTGTTTTTTGGGAGTACTATTTGTTTTTACATGGGTTTGGTATGATTTGGTTTCCTCGTATGTATGTATTTTTATTTTATTTTTCTAACATATACTTACATATGATTTATGATTCTTAAGATGTTTAGACTAGTTAGATATCAGATTTCACACTGATACCTACTATTGTAGTTTAAAATACATTATTACTTGTACCTTACGGGACTAAGACTCTTCGGACGAAATAGTCCATCACCTTTTTAGGCTTAAGATATTTTAATATAGCTAATACAGAACGTTATACTAATCCTAATCATAATATGAAACGTTATACTAATCCTGAAGTTTAACCTGATGATCTAACCTAATCTAGGACTACAACCTAAGACTCATTATGAATCTTGTAAATAACACACCAATTAAGACAAATGTATACATAAACAATATTTATTACTCTCACATACTTTACACAATGCATTGACTTAAACATCGGAGTACCTTTGGCAAGTACACCACCAACACTGTCAAGATCAACAAAAGTTCTGGGAGTTCAAGAGAGACCGAGACTTTTCTGGGCTTTTGTAAATACAATACTAAATATAAAATTTAAACATGAAAGACTAAAATCACATATTTCCAAAGGCTAGATGATTGAATTCATCAATTTGAGAGATTAATGACCGTAAAACAAGTTTAAAAAAAGTACAGGACCAAAACTTACTTTTCCCTGTTTTTAAATAAAAAATAACACATCTTGTTTATGCAGTTCAAATATGATTGAAGATCACGTCATTGCATGTTTGATTGCACATTCTCTTTCCCTGACATGCGTTCATCTAAAACCCTCTGAGCTCGTTGTTGCATCATATTGTTGTTATTATGTGAATTTGAAGGATAACATGGATCAAAACCTCATCGAAACACAATCATTTTTTACGAGATTATATGCCTCAAGTTACATATTTGAATAAATATTTCGCATGATGAGAAGATTTTGTGCAAATTTTCATATTTCTATTGAAAATCACCATCAATATTTCACCAACGCTAAACGATTGTGATAAAAGTGGCAGAACCAACTTCATCTTCATGCACTCTGTGCTTCTAAGAAGGCTGTAAAATCCTCTCTGGCTTTGCTTAAACTAGGAGTAATGCAGGATGCTGGAGAGGTGGGTTTTGATGTAGAAGATGATGTAGAAAACCGAACATGCTTAGGTGATTTTGTAGCAGAACCAGTCTTAGGAAGCCCTTTAAAGTCCTTCTCAAAGACAAAAGCTGAGGCAACTGGGGCATGCACATCATTAGCACTGCATTTCATCAACTCCATTGGCAGATCAAAGTAGGAGGAATTCATGGGGTCTGCTTCAATCTCATGGAACAGTTCAGAAGAAGCCCAAGAACCACACTCAAACTTTTCCAAAGAAACTGTCCTAGATATTACAGCACCTTCCACCACTGATCCTTCTTTTCTCATTTTAACAGGTTTTCCTTTCCCAAAGCCTGGAAGATACAGGCAAAGAGCACTGCACTTAAACCCCTCCTCTTCATATGCTTCCACATCCTTCCCACTCACAAGATTATCTCTAATGGCTTCAGTTTTGGAGAAGCTGTTCTGATACATCTTATGATGTTCCACTGCATCTGGTGCAGCCCACCAGAGATCAAATTCATCTGAGGCTGCACGTGCTCTTCCCTCGCCACATGACTTGCTCCTCCTCATGTGCATTTCTTGTGGTTGGTCATGCTGATGCATGAGTGTTCTACCTTGACATGGTGATTCCATGATCCTTTGTTTCAGTTTCTTCTTCATCAGAGTTGAAGGTGTTGAGTTGGCTGAATTTGGAAGACTAAGGCTCGGGAATCTTGGCTTTGGGGGTTGTGAAGATGGACAGAGCAAATCAGTAGCTGCCAATGTTGTACTAGCATCCCAATATTGTTTGTGTGACCGTGCATCCACCATAATCTTTTCTTTATGGGCTGTCTCAGTGTTTGAGGCTTTGGCTTTGATCATCTTTGTTACTGGGAAATTACCTTCAGCTATCCGTGATTCAGTGCAATGTCTGCTTCATCTTAAATTTATGTACTTCTGGAAGCCATGCGTTCTGATGTTAGGTATTTTTGTATCAGGATCAAGAACTGGGATTTGAATTAAAAAAATGCATAGGACGTGAAGAGTGTGCAACATGTCTTAGTCGTGATGGATGATTATGTTTTGTCTCTAATCAACATTACTTATATATTTTATAAAGGTATGTTGATAAAACAAAGTCACATCCCATTAAATCAGAATCTGAACGTGCTGGCATCTCTCAAAATAGAAAGAAACCATGGGTGAGTCATGCATACAAAAGAATCTAGGAGGGTCAACCACAGAAATAAGAACACTATCCATGGTAACAAGCATTGAATTTTCAATATACTTATGCTAACAAACAGTGAACATTGAGATAAACTTGCTCATTTCATTATAGTGTAACATTATACACTGAATTTGAGCGGAATGAGAGTTTCTACTGGAGGGAATTGTAAAACAAAATCAGAACTACTGAAATACCTATAATAATAGGGAAAGCTGAAACCAAATATAGTGCTCCATAACCCTGCAGGGGGAACAACATTTTCAGTTTAAAGCTCCAAGGGTTAACCATCATCAATAATAACCACAGTAATAAATTGTTCGTTAAAATACTTTTTCACTCCACATTGTAATTACTTACAATGATAAAATAATTAAATTAAATAGAGACACTTTTTAACTGTAACAATCTTTTTTATTAAATTATTTGAAATGTAAGCAATAGCATGTTTCTATATAAAAACTGGATTTATCAGTTTAATCATTACTATTTTTTAAATGGTGATGTGAGAATATCCAAGCAAGATTTGGTGTTATTATGTTTAGATTAAAGATTTGCAAAGACTATATGCGCTTATTGTATCAGCAAACTCGGCATAATCCTCACCAAAACAGGTTTATACTAAAAAGAAAAAGAAGCAAAAAAGTATTTTTTTTTGCTAATTTTAAATCATAAGTTTAGATTACAATTTTCATGCAGTCTAACTAAATTTAAGTTGTCAATCAATCAAAGACCATACTAAGTATCACTTTTAAGATACTTATTACAATGGTTAACAAATTTACAATACTTCAGTGCCTTAGATAAATTCATCAAAACCAATAAAAGTTGGTAAGCTAGTTAATCTTAAATAATAATGTCAAAATTCAAATTTTATTTAAAAAATGCCAATAAAATTAAAACTTTTAAGTTGTGGTAAAATGTAATAACACTGCACATAATTAAAAAAAAAACTTTTTCCACCAATAAGTATCTTTAATGGGTCAATAAATGCATCACTTGCAAAGAAAATGAGTGGGTAAATTTCACAATAAATTAAGAGTGTAAAAGAGAATTGACAATTAATAGATACTAAAGTAAATAAGTCCATGTTTTTTGTAATTAGGACCAAAATATGGAATCATTTGTTTCTTATATTTGTTTTGAATGACCGTGCAAAAACTCTTTATATTGTTAGAGCATATACTGTTCACTATAAGCATATGGTTGCAACAAATTCCTTAATTATAAATTATAATTATTGGCATCATAATTCAAATAGAAAGAGCCATTTTGGCTTAACCAAACCAAACAAGAAAAATAAAAGAATCTTTAAGGCCGGTTAGGAACTGACCACTGCTGGAGGCACTTGTGTGTCATCCTCAACATTTATCTCTTCAATTTCAGCAGCAGCTGAATCCCAATCCATGTTTAGTTTCTTTGCAGCCACTTCAGGATCGATTCCAGTGTCAGTGGCTTTGGCATAGAGAGATTTGCCACGCTTTTTCTTTGGTATTGCCTCCTATACATTTTTTAAAGTAAATTAAAAATAGAAGTAATTGTAAAAATGTTCAGCTTCAATGAAATATTACATCACAATCAGCAAATGCATGAATCTGATGGTTTGAATAGTACACTGTATCAGAGGAAATGAATATGTGGTACTAAACAATTAATTCAGCAAAAAAGTGACAAACTTTGAAGTTTCAATTTGGCATTACATAAGTGTATGAACCCTCTAAGTAATTCAACCTCAAAATCAAATATATCAAACATATATAAGAGAAGCAGCAAGGTAGCCAGAAAGCATTTGTTTACTATATTAATAATTTTTGAAAATTTCATGGCAATTAACATGTAATTGATATCCACCATTACACTAGGAACATAGTCCAAAAAAAGAGATCACAAACACTCTCACCATTCCCTTGGCAAAGCATGGTGTAAACATGCACTGATATTCAACACTAGGCCAGGAACAGAGTAAAACTTTGTTCAAGCATGCATCGATGTTCAATACTAGGATAGGAAAAGAGTAGGAAGAAATCACAAAAACGTTGATCCTTTGCAAAGGATAGTGCAAGCATACAAATTAAAACTTCATAAAGAATGGACAGGGTACAAACAATACTAAGTAACATTAACATGGAGTTAAATACATTTAATTCTCTGCTTTCATTTTATTCACCAAAATAGAACTGCAACGAATGAAAAGAAAAGGTTGTATTACTACTGATAAAATTCATGTCAGAGAAAAAGAAGATAAAAAAGACACAGGACAATAATTCATAAACAATGTATTCAATTTTAAAAATATAGTGATAGGGAAATAGAGAGAGATCTAAATCACAGAATTCAAGCTAATTAAAAGAAATGGAGAAATGTTTCAAGAATTACAAACGTACAAAAAGTGTCTTGATATTAAGGAAAATTTCACTCCTTAGTCACGAGACCCACAGTACTTAAAGTTACTGAATGTTCAGCAGTAAAGAGTAAACAAAGCATAAACTAAGTGTTTTAAAGATGCATATATCATGTTGGATAAGTGGTCTACAAGACACAATCAAGAATGAATCCATTGCATAGAAAGATTAGCACCCATCAAGGAAAAAATAATATGTTCTCATTCAGGTGGTTGATAGGAAACAGAATAGAAATGCTAAAAAGAAAATAGTGTTGAGGATACTAAATTAAAAATATATAAAAAGGTGAAAACCTTTGTTGCAAAATGGACAATAGAAAACAAACAAATGGCAGAAATGATGAAACCCTTTTCTGAGGATGAACCAACTTCTTCACTCAGTTCCTCCAAATATTCCTTTTAACAAATTCCTTTATTTTCTCTCTGGACATCCACCTTCCCTCAGTATAGAATTTTTTTCGTCTCTAGCTTCAATCGTCACTTGCCACCTATTTTCCATTATATGTATCCTTACCACTTCTCTTTATTTGTTAGCTCCTAACTACAGACTCAATAAAAAATACCAGGCAGAAGTCTGAAAAATATTACAGTTTCAAACATGGTTCAGACAACCCTCCAAGTAATAAACCCCTCATTGTCTCCACTTATTTTGCAACTCTCATTTCTGAATTCTCTATTTGCATCTTGAATTTCCCATTTCTTAATACCTATGTGGTTTGTGCATTACCAAGAAGGAGGAGTGACTACATTTCCCTAAAACAACCAAGACTCTCAATTTCAAATAAGGTAAATACTAAAATATATATTGAGCTTATGTAACTCAGTCATTATGGAGCAATATATAGAACCAAAGGTTGTATATGAAGAACCTTTTCCCATTGGATTAGAGTTCAAATCTATCTTAAAATCCAATTACTTTTTTTTATCCATTTCACAGGTCAATAGAAATATATATATAAAAAAATATGAAACAAACAACACAATAAAATGGACACGTAATGATCAAACTCTATAAAGTTTAAACACAAAACAATCAAATATTCAAATTCAAATCCAATCATATTCAAGACATATGCAAAGAGGAAGCAGAGATTATCAAATGATGAAATTAAATCATACCTCTAAATTAGGCCATGCAGCCAATTCCTCAGCAAGCATCTGGAGGGCAGCTCTATTCTTTGGAATATTTCCTTCATTGACCTAGTAAATGCAAAGTCATTATTTTTTTTCCTGAAATCAGTAACTGACTTAGACAATTACACAAGATATCATCGCAGAAAACAAATGCTGATTACTCTCATTCTTAACATTTTGGGTTTAGAAACATATAACAGGTAGCTAAAAATTAGCAAAAGACATGAACAGAAGTTAACAACTTTGGCAGTACTTCTTTTTAGTACATAATAGTAAAAGGTTGATTTCAATTTACAGGATACTCAACCCAGTCTGCATTAAAATAGCCGACTCTGTTGTGCTCATTCTCTTAAAAAAAAATCCCATGACATGGGGTTCCTTTCAAATACTTTAAGATGCACAACACTGCATCCCATGAGAACTTCACACAGATGACATGAACTGACTAACAATACTTGTTGGCAGAAATGTCCAGACATGTCACCGTAATATAATTAATAATCCATGAAAACCACGCACACAGGCCACTCCACAAACTAATAACTAAAATGACCAAATCAAATTAGAGCATTACCTAGGTCATGTGTTTGTAAAGGTTTGTTGTGTGTGTGTGTGCACATGCTGAAAAGGGAAAATTTGAGGGAATAATTTTTAGACAGTTATAGTATTTATATTTATTAGATAAGGTTAGATATACAATATAGTGTAGTATCCTCTATGTATCCCATGCATAGTACATTATACTTAACTCTAAACAGGTTGGATCCTAATAGGTTTTGAAAAGCCAGATATCAGTATCCTAAAAACAACTAGATGTTCAGTCCAAACTGTTGGATATCTCAAAGCTACCCAACTATAATGTTTGATGAAGAAATAGGTCTTGAAGAGAAGTGAACACTGCCATCAGCCTTGAAGAGGAGACTTGGTGCCTCATAAAGTGTCTAGGTAGTTAAGGTAGATTAGCCTAGTGTTTTGATGTATTGATCTACTCTTATCTCAAGCCTACGATGATAAGTCAAAACACAAAGTCTTTTAAAGGAGTTAAAACTGGTTTTTAACTACTCACACTCTGCAGCTTTTTCAGTTGGTTATTTGAAGAAACAATTGACTAAATGTTTTCTGATGAGAAGCTGTTGAAAGTTTGTTTTGTTTCCTAAATTCTGTTTTGTTTCTAAAGTTTGTTTTGTTTCCATATTCAGTTTTCAACTTCTCAGAAATCTATTTTGATTCTTCTTAGTGTATTTCAGATTCAGTTTGTTTTAATCAGTTGTAACAGATTAAAAACTGATTTTCAAATCGGTTTCAGTTTTGAATTCTATAAAAGGGAGGATGGTTTTATGATCAAAATATCACTTGAATACACACATTCTTACTGTTTTCAAAAGCTTGAGAAGATCTTTGAGGGAATTTGATTTTTGGAGGGTTCTTTGAAACTTTGTGAAGTTCTTTGTGCTGTCATTTTCACCATTAGCTTGTGATCAAGAGATTCATAAAGGTGCTGCAGTTTGGAGGTCCTGGTTGTGTCTCCTAAGTCAGCAAATAAGGTGTATTCGTTTCTTACTTCTTCTATTTTCTAAAATTGTGTTAGTGTGCTTGTAAGATAGCGTTTCTTGAAGCATAAGCTTGGCTGGAATAGTGTTTTTCAGTGTGTGCTTGTAGCTCTTGTAGGGTTCAAGAGCTGTTCTTGACAAATCTTTTGTAAAAGATACTTTTGATACAGTGAAATCCACTGGATGTCACTTAGTTTTGAGTGAACCAGTAAAAATCTTTTGAGTGTTTTTCTACTTTCATATTCTGGAAAATCTGTAGAACTGGTATAAAAAGCAATCTATTGTTTCAAAGATCAACCAGTTGTTTTTACTGCAGTATCTGTTTTTTCCAGTTTTCCGGGATAATACAATCCCTAAAAATTACTAACTTTGCTTAAGGAACTAAGTAACTGAAGAGTGTTTCAAGTTTGGAATCTTTCTTGCCAAATTAAAATCAGACTTTTAATTGGTTATCAAGTATTAGAATCTGTTAAAATCTTATATTTGAAATCTGAAATTAAAACTGCTAGTGTGTAAGTGAATGTGTTGTTCAGATTAGAAAAACTGAAGTTATAAATAGAAACAGTTGTATCTCACTACAAACAGTTGTTTTTCTGAATTTACCTTCTGCTAGGAAAATTTCAATCTTTTATTCCATAAAACAATCAACTGTTTTGTCAGGATTGCATAAAGTTGTTTTTGCGAAAATTATCCCAAGAACTTAGACTCCCATAAAGTCAACAATTAGTATCTAGAGCTAGGGCTTGTATTTTAATCAAGTTTTATTATATGGCTGAGTTTAAGTTGCCTTTTGCTGTGCGTGCATCTATTAATAGACCTCCCATGTTTGGTGGTGTGAATTATGTTTTTTGGAAGATTAGAATGAAAATCTTTATGGAATCAATAGATATGAAAATATGGGATGCTGTGGTAAATGGACCTTTTATTCCAATGCATGTTGTAAAAGAAGAAAATGTTAAAAAAACTTGGTCTGAATGGTCTGAGAGTGAAAAGAAAAAAGCCCAATATGATTCTTTGGCTAAAAATATCATTGCTTGTGCACTAAACATGGATGAATTTTTCAGGGTATCACAATGTGTTTCGGCCAAAGAAATGTGGGAGATTTTGGAAGTAACCCATGAAGGAGGTACAGATGATGCAAAGAGAGCAAGAAAGTATACTCTCATTCAAGAGTGTGAACTTTTCAGAATGCAGCAAGAGGAAACAATAGCTGATGTTCAGAAAAGATTCACGCATATTGTAAATCATCTGACTGGTCTAGGTAAGGTGTTTGACAAAGAAGAATTAAATATCAAAATTCTAAAATGCCTAGATAGAAGCTGGCAGCCCAAGGTGAAAGCAATTTCTAAGTCCAGAGATCTGTCAAAACTCTCAGCTGCTGCCCTTTTTGAAAAGCTCAGAGAACATGAGTTGAAGCTTAACAGATTAAAGGAGAAAGAATCATTTGAAAAGAAAGCTAAAAGCATTGCTCTCAAGACCAGTGTGCAGAAGAAAGAACTGAGTGAAGAAGAAGAAAATTCAGATCAAGATGAACTCTAATACTTCTCACCAAGGAGTTCAACAGATTCTTAAAGACAAACAAAATAAAGACAAGAAAGTGAGCAAGAAGACTGAAAAAGGAGCAGAGGCAAAAGAGCCTACATATCTTGGGAAGACAATGATATGTCTTCATCAAGTGACACATCAACCGAGAGTGAAGAAGCAAACCTCTGCTTTATGGTCAACAATGAAGAATCAAGTTGTGATTCAATAAGTAGTTGTTGTTCAAATTATTCTAAAAGCTATGGTCAATTATTAATTGCATTTAAAGAAACGCATGATAAAGCCAATAGACTTGTTGTCATATGTAATAAGCTAAGAAGTGCTAATAATCTTCTTGAACCTATGGTTAAGTCTTTAGAAAAAGAATTGCATGAGACTAAAACAGAATTAGTCAACCTTGAATTAATGTGTTTGCATGCATGCTTCAATTAAAACCTGTGAAAACTGCAAAGGTTTAGAAAAGAAAGTAGAATATTTTTAAAAACCTTATCTAAGTTCTATTCATTGGAATATTTCCTTCATTGACCTAGTAAATGCAAAGTCATTATTTTTTTTCCTGAAATCAGTAATTGACTTAGACAATTACACAAGATATCATCGCAAAAAACAAATGCTGATTACTCTCATTCTTAACATTTTGGGTTTAGAAACATATAACAGGTAGCTAAAAATTAGCAAAAGACATGAACAGAAGTTAACGACTTTGGAAGTACTTCTTTTCAATACATAATAGTAAAAGGTTGATTTCAATTTACAGGATACTCAACCCAGTCTGCATTAAAATAGCCTACTCTGTTGTGCTCATTCTCTTAAAAAAGAATCCCATGACATGGGGTTCCTTTCAAATACTTTAAGATGCACAACACTGCATCCCATGAGAACTTCACACAGATGACATGAACTGACTAACAATACTTGTTGACAGAAATGTCCAGACATGTCACAGTAATATAATTAATAATCCATGAAAACCACGCACACGGGCCACTCCACAAACTAGAAAACAACTAAAATGACCAAATCAAATTAGAGCATTACCTAGGTCATGTGTTTGTAAAGGTTTGTTTGTGTGTGTGTGTGTGTGTGGCGTACATGCTGAAAAGGTAAAGAAAAACGGGAAAAATTGAGGAAATATATTTTTAGATAGTTATAGTATTTATATTTATTAAACAAGGCTAGATATACCATATAATGTAGTATGGTATCCTCTATGTATCCATACTTAACTCTAAACAGGTTCGATCCTAATAGGTTTTAAAAGCCAGATATCAGTATCCTAAAAACAACTACATGTTCAGTCCAAACGAGATTTGAAGAATCTCCATAGTTTTCGGCATTTCAAGCACATTTCTAAAAGTTAAGATTATAGAAGAAAAACTCACTTCTTCCAAAGCATCAACTAGATCCTCTCTTGTTGGGCCTTCAGAATATTCAATACCAAGTAATCTTCTTCTCTCAACTTCTCTGGGGTCCTCAATCATTATGGTTAATTTGACCTGGAAATAGGATAGAAAAAGATTCACTGGATCTTCATAGGCAAAGACTATGTGATTGGGAAACGCAGTGGCTTAGCAAGCAAGGTATAAAAAGCAAAAGAAATAAGTTAATTTTTCAAATCTTTGGATAATTTCTGGCCTTTCCGCCACCCCCAAAGAAACGCACACACTTCATATTTCTGATCCTCCATCACATCTGAAATCTAAACACAGAAATGGTCCTACGACAATTCTATTCTTAGTTATTTTACTCAGACATTCCAAATTACCACCTTTAACTTTTCAATATCACTTTAAGAATGAAGCTTAAATAGAAACATTTAAGGATAAGGAAATCCTCAGTACCTGCCTAGACAAGCACTCTATACAAGTGTTATTTCCACTCCAACATTTCACATTTGAAAATTATCTCACTCCCTGTACACTATCAGTATCCCCTCTATCTCACAAGGTCATCGGTATCTTATGATTACCCTTATCAGAAAACTAGTCAAGCAAAATGAAATTAATAAAAAAAAGTACCTCCCCGAAGATCATGTCCCGGTTTTTCCTGAGAAGCTCCAAAACCTTGAGGTGAGAAGGAAAATACAATAAGAAACCGGAGAAAAAACAAACAAACGAACATGCAAAATTTATGGAAAAATAGAGATACCCTTTTGATTTGGGCAACGTATTGAAGGTCCTGAGGGGTTGGTTCGTCGTCTTCGTCTTCGTTGTCGCTTTGCTGCTCCTGAAGAGAAGGGACACTAAGGTCGGTGTCTTTGTTCCCCGAAGAGGGAAGAAGGGAAAGGATTGGGCGATGGCGGAGGCTGGTGAAGGGTAGTCCATTGGAAAAGAGAGAGTGGGTGGTGTGGTGGTGGAAGGTGCGGTGGTGGAAGGTGGGAAGGGAAGGAGGTGGTGGCAGTGTGAGTGACCATGCCATTATCCTATCATGTGTTGTGTTCTGTTTTCTGTTTTCTGGCTGTGCTCACACTGCCACCAAATTCTGTCTTTTATTATTACACTTTCTAAACTTTTACTTTTAATACTATGCTTCTACTTTTATATAGGATAAATATTTATTTTATGCAATTAAAAGTTATAGTTAAATACTTTTAATAGTTAAATATATTTTAGATTTATAAGGTTGTTGATATGTTCACTGTTGTAAATACAGTAAAAACACATATCTCACACTTCAATAAATTAATATTTTATTTATTTTTGTTTTTTTAATTTAAAATATTATTATATTATTATAAGTGTTTCTTAAATATATGTTGTTTTTATAATGTGGATAGTGTTAAAAGAAACTTTCCTCTTTATGTTATGGATAAATCATTTATATTTTGACAATGTGTTATATGTATTGATAATTTATTGAAATATTAAATTTTAATTTAAAAACCAAGATCAAAAGAGATAAGATGCTAAGAAAAACTGCTAAAGTCACGTTTGTTGAAGAAAACTTATTAAATAAAGAAACAATTTCATGAATTGATTCTAACCACTTACGAAAACAATAAATTAACTTTAAAAAATATAGATTAAAGCTTAAAAAATCCTTTAATATTAAGTTAATAACTTGTACTAAATATTATTTCTTTCTGAAACTGAACACACCAAATTTGAGCTTTGTTTGTATTCTCATTTAAAAAATATGAGGGTGTAGAAAGAAGACATGGAGATATAAAAAAAAAATTAACCAAGTGAGTCCAATGAGAATTGAATTGAAAGGAACTTTGATCCCTTCTATGCACAATTCATCTCTCCATATCATGTTTCATGTCATTCCAAATTAATCATTCATACTTTATTAAACTCTCAAGAGTAACTCATATCAATCAATCATTAAATTAACATTTATACACATAAAATATAACATCCTTAAACATATGATATTTATTCATTCAGAATTTATTATTTCAATGTCCCCTAAACAACAGAACGAGAAATAACAACAATACCAACAACTATTTTTATTATAATAATAATAGTAATAATAATAATAATAAAAATAATAATAATACAAGTTTAAGAAGAGAGAAAAATATATAATAATTGATTAAAATAAATTCGTGTATTATTTAAAAATATATATATATATATATATAA
>Ga0123341_1001490_pt1 | contig 17722 bp, 9 predicted proteins | sample Turbeapinknodule_FD_89959 | JGI IMG/M metagenome (GOLD analysis project Ga0123341, IMG submission 89959) | Root nodule microbial communities of legume samples collected from Mexico - Turtle bean Mexico pink nodule | ecosystem: Host-associated > Plants > Roots > Nodule | place: Mexico: Nepantla...
AGTTAATAGTTAAAATTTTTGGTAACTAATATTAAAATATCAATTTAAAAGTTATTTTATAATTTTTTAATAATATAAATTATTTTAGATATAAAAAAATTAGTTTATAAAATAATATTTCATTAAATTGATATATGTATCATTTGGTAGGTTGTCTGAGTGTTAATTGTTTGAGTCTGGGTTGGATTTTCTGTAGGAAGCTTTTATATTGTTTGTTTGTTGGGTTATCCTGTTTACCCCTTTTGTGGCTTTGGTGGTTTTTGGTTTGTCAATACTTGTTGGTGGCTATTTTCCTCATTTGGGAGTGGGTGCGATGGTGAAATATGTTATAGTGTCTTGTTATGTATACGGGTTGAATCATCTCTGAAATGATTCTATTTATTTATTTATTATTACTGATAAAAAAACATATGAGTTTTAGTCTAGTCCACATATTTTTATATTTCTTTTTTAGTAATATTTTAATAATTTGATATGTCAACATAACTGAGAAATCAAGTTAGATAGTAATGTTAAGTTAGATAGTAATGTATAACATGAAAACTTTTATTTAAAAAAAAAACTTAGAGGTAGTTTTTTTTTCTTTTGTCAAATAATCATAATCATTTTAAGAAAACCTTTTTTTATCAGCATTCTAAGAAAACCTTTTTTTATCAGCATTCTAAGAAAACCTTATTTTGGTTTTTATTTGTCACAAGCTTTTCAAAATATAAGAAGCTGAAACAATAAAACATCTTATCAGAATTACAACCATAATTAAGTCAAGTTCTATTTTCTTTTAAAACTTCTAAAAAGTTCACTAAGTTATTTTATACACGAACAACTTATTCTTTTAACTTTAAACAAACTTCTAATAACAAGTTGTTAAAAACTCTATTCATTAACTTAAGAATGATTGCACATTAGTATGAGTTGTGAATAGAAAAATATGTTAATTAATTAAAAAAAATTCTAACTGATCCTTAATCTCTTGGAGTTGTCTTGTTTCTAAACACAAACCCTTCGCTAGAACTGGCGTATACGTAGGGCTCTCTTAGAAAAACATTATCTTTTTTTCTTCAAAGTGCTTTTACAAATATCATTTATGGTATATTATACTATACGCTGAGAGCGATAGATAACCTATAAAGATGATAATATGATATAAATATATAAGTACTTTTGTGGAGAGTGATTTTGTTATTTTATTAATCTTCCTTTTTTTTCTAAATTAAAATCAAAAGGAATAGCAACAGCTAGGGGAGGGTTCATGTGCATGGGGTCCATTTCAATTTAATACGTTATTTTTGTTCCACTATATATTATCTCAATTTTTCTTTAGTTTGACCGTTGATTCTTGATATTATTTTAATTATATTACAAAATAATAAAACCAATCACTCAGATAAATCTCATTGGCAAAATAAAATGAAAAAAAAAATCCTTATGTAAGTTGCAATTTACTTTTATTTTAAAATCTTTTACCGAAAGGTATTATTAAGGTTGGGTTGAGTGCAACGTCTTGTAATTAATATATGAAATTTAAGCTTTATAAAGGAAAAAAACGTGATTAAGAAAAGAGATATATTGGGAAACATGGTTAACTAGACTTATTAATATAAAGTTAATGAATATTTCATTCTAATAATATAAAGTCTTTATAAAAGTATTTCCAATCAGGTTCCTTATATCGTTTTTAATTTGGCACCTGTCATCTATTGCCATTATAGTATCATAAAATAAACATAAAGTTAACGTAAAAATGAACAAAAAACCATCACGGACGAAAAATATATTGTTTATAATCTTTATTAGATTTGGTCCATATGTTTTAATGTTTTAAAATTTATGCAGAAAATTATATGATATATATAATAATAGATGGTATTGAAACTTTTTAAAATAAGCATATATAAGAAAACTAATTAGTAATCCTTTTGTAAGAACTAAATTAAAACTGATACAAATGATAGAGATTAAAAGTGCAATAATTGAATAATGAAATGAAAGTACATTTTTTTTTAAATTAAGAGAAAACTATATCTATATTATTTACACACAGTTTTGATAGAATTTAAAAATACAGGTTAAAGTATTCAAAATAAGCATAACTAAGAGATAATTTATATTCTTTGTCCGTATAATACTGGATATAATATAACTATGAAATGAATTGTTATAAAAGTCAAAAGAAACTTATGGTATATAGCAATTTATAATGAACCAACAGTATAAAAAGTCTTTATAACAATATAGTATGTACACGTGTTCTGCAACTATTTTTATAAAATCTCAAGAAAGAAAAGAATGAGCATGTTTCTAATACATTAAATTTTGTCAACAATGGCTTCTGTTTCGCAGGAACCATGTAGGAAATAAGTTTCATGGTTTTTGCTGCCTTTCTTGTCGTCGCTGTGAATAAAAGAAACTTTTTCAAAACGGCTAATAATTTATTGGATAATTTGAAGTTAGTGTTACAATTCCAGCACTTCCACACAAGACAACAAAATTTTCCTACCCTCATAGTCTTTCTTTTCTCTTCTTGCCCATATTTGATCGCTTTCATATTATTATTAATGCTAAGAAATTTGAGGTTTTCGTTGTTAACGTAGCCATCTTCAATAAGACTTTGCTACTACTATGCAAAAGATTCTTCAACGGAGTGCTCAGCTCAATAATGCAGTTTCTGACATAACAAACCACAACTTCTCATATACATAATACATTAACCGAGAAGATAATGATCAATATTTATAACAAGTACTACTTAACACACTAAACTATGTTAAATATTTTCTAGTATGTCTGATTTGTAAGTAGAGAAAGAGATCGAATCACTTAATAATTTTGGCATATAGAGAAGATATTTATAAATATGTACTCAACAAAAATCTAACATCATCGTCTTCGTAATCATGATCACCACTTCCGAGAAGATATGCACAAAATATAAAGAAACTTTTACCATGTACTGTCAAAACAAGAAATGTTTCATTTAATCAAAGAACGCAGAGCCCCAGAAATGTCATCAATATTCTGAATCTTTTCCACACCAACATACCCCTTCTTCCCCATCATCATATCTTTTACCAGTAGTCAGTCATCATCAGTTGCAGTCACTAGTAGTAGCAGCAGTACATCGCCTTCTCTTCTGTCTTGTTTTCATCAACATTATTATTGAAGCTGCTGCTGCTGCTACTAATCAATTGCTTAATATCCTCAAGATCGTAATCCAACGCTGTTTGCGTTTGGCTGAAGCACCCTCCGACACATGACTTGTCTCCATCGTTAGTGTTGTTATTGTTGTAACTAAGCATCAAGTTATGGTTGTAGCTGTGGTACCCGATTTCTTCTAGCTTGATTTCTCTTCCCTGAGTGCAGCTTCCATCGGAGGAACTGCAACTTCCTTCGCTTCCAAACATGAGCATGCTGTCACTCATAGGGTAATAGCATTGCATGGGACTGACGCTAGCCATGGAGTCTTGGCTTTGGTAAAAGGTTTGAGAAACCGAGGTTGTTGTGCTTTCATAGTTAGCTGAAGGAAGGGAAAGATGTTCCATGCCTGTGAAAGATGTTGTTACTGGGATGTAGGTGCCGTACTCTCCGTACAGTTGGTGGGACGAAGGAGAGGGTGGAGGGTTTTGAAGGGTAGAGGATGGAAATGAAAGTTGTTTTCTGTGATGGGAAAGAGGAAGCAACCCCATGAGCTTTTTCTTCAACTTGGTGTTCCAGTAGTTCTTGATATCATTGTCGGTCCTTCCTGGTAACTGAGCAGCTATAATTGACCACCTGTTTATAAATACATGAAAACTAGTTCAGATTTTTTTGTTCTTTCCTTTTTCACAATATTAAAAGTTTAAATTTGGTACAAATGACTCAGATCAAATATCTCACAGTAGACCAACTCTAGTGGGTTATGTTATCAAGTTTCCACCAAGGAAAAATATTTACTCAATATCTTAATTAGACATAGTGGATGGTGGTATCGGATCAAAACTTGGCATGCATGAGGAAGTGCTATCCAAGTCTTACTATAGGCAGATTATGAACAACAATCACGGTTTTCTGAAAAAAAGATTAAAAAAAGGGACCAGTTTGTGTTGCCCTTTTTCTCTCATTTCTTTTTATTTTACCTCTTTTAGCTAGACTGGTAGAGACTTAATCAGTGTTTCTCAGTGGTGGATGCGATTAAAGTGAAAAGAAGAGAGGAAAAAGATGTTACATAAAAATATTCTGGACATATAGGTCATTGATTGCAGATTAGATTGGTCAGGAAATGGTAAAAATAACTGTTTTCAGCATTATTGATAGTGTGGTTGCATTAAATGTTAGTAACTACTATACCTGCTTCCAATATTAACATAGAGGCTGCAAATTATTCTGTCTTCCTCGTCTGAGAAATCTCCATGCTTAATGTTGGGCCTGAGATAGTTGAGCCATCTCAATCTGCAACTCTTCCCACATCTTCTAAGACCTGCTCATATACATATTTTGGAATCAAACTGCTCATTAGAAAGAGGGTGTACAAATATATGTGAGATCTCACTGAAACACATTTAAGCATTTTTTTTCCATAAAATCATAACATTTGTTCACTTACCAGCTTTCTGAGGAAGAGCAATCCAATTCCCTCCAGTTCCATGCTTCTCTATGTACTCCTTCAGTTTTGTGTCTTCTTCTGGTGACCATGGCCCTTTCTTAACACTTGCCTTGTCACAACATGGAGCTCTTCCCATATCTCTCTCTCTTTTGAGTATTCTCTGAAAAACCTCTATCTGTCTCTGAGGATCCAAACTCTCACTTTCTGATCTGAATGAAGATTTGGTGGGTAGTGCTTGTGCCTTATAAATAAGAGACCCTGGTTTTGTACAGTTCAAAAAATATATTATTTTATCATTCGAGAGACTGAGAGAGAGAGAGAGAGATACACAAGTCAAATGAAAGCATGGAGAGCAGATTAAAATTAAAATATATCAGAATTAGTTTAGTTTAAATTTCCATGCAGTGTTAATAATTAATATTTAAGAAGGGTACTAAGAGTCAGAGAGAGGTTTCAAATCTTCAACGTTGAAGACCTGGCAGCCATAAGAAGCCTCACACATTCTCTTCTTCGTCTTCTCTAAAGAGAAAGCATCCAATGTTTGTAATACAGAAAGAAAGACAACACACAACAGGACTAATGAGTTGATGGGTACAGCTACCAGAATTGTGACACTTTCCAAACACTAGGACCAATATCAAGATTGTCCTCGTTTTCTTCTGCTTTCATCATTTAATTATTTAATATTTATTACTGTTATTTTATACTAATTTGCATTGACACTTTTCAAAAAGGTAAAAGGCAAGTGTATTTAGGCATTTAGCTAAAGGATGCAAAGAATTTGGAATCGATTAATTAAATCAATATGAGTTATTGAATAAAAGGAATTTGGACACTTAAAAAAACACTCTGCGTTGAATTTGATTTTTTTGTGTACCAAAATTAAAAACCAGAAGAGATTTCTCAGTCAATTAACTGCATTAGGAAAATTAGCGACAGACTATTGAGTGCATGGATGGATCAGACTGGATTCTCTCTGCCTTCCACACTTCTGCAGCAGCCAATAAATTAAAGAGAGAGAAAAAAAGAAAAGAAAAGTGTGGGATTGAAATTAAAATAAATAAAATAAAAAAGTAAATAAATAGAGACGAATGAAGAAAAAGGGTGGTGGTGGACATGACTCAAAGCCATGGAAGGATACAGTAAAAAGATCTGCATAAAAAAATATACCACCGTCTCAATTCAAACCTTTTTAAATTTTAAATTTTGAAAAAGAGTAATGTTTTTGTTTATGGCATCTTACCCTCAAATTCCTACACTTCTTGTAGAAAAGAAAATGTATCGTTGCGACACATTAAACCTTAAAATATTTCTAAGGTAGACATAACTAGGACACAACTTCTTTAGGTATTCCTCTACCTAGAACTTTTGATACTCTAGTTTGAGTAAAAACAGCAGGTTCAAATAACTTAAAAAGACAATTACAAATAATTTATAATTCAAAAAATAATAAAATTATAAATAATTATTAATAAAACTTTATATTTGTTCTTGTAGGGATAGAAAAAGTCTTGACATGACAAATCTTTGATTTTTATCTCAATGTCTTGTTTCTTGGTCTTGATATGTTAAATATATTGAATTGTATATACGTAAGAAGTTCTTCAATATTTAAATTAGTTTTCAATATTCGAAATAGTTAATATTTTTAAATGCTTATTTTAACTAAAAGTTCTTCAATATTCAAATTACTTTTCTAATATTCGAAATAGTTAATATTATTGAATGCTTACTTTAACTAAAAACGACTAGGAATTACTGTTAATAATTCACATTAATATAATGTAACCGATTATTTGTCCTTAGGTGAAAATTGCATGAGGGTACTTTTCCCCGAAGGTGTTCGGGTGATGTACATTAACACTCTATAATATAAAATCACAGTAAAAATAAAATAAATAAAGTATTCTAGATGATAAAATATTATAAGAACGCACAGTACAAATAAACTTTCTAAACAATAGAAAAAATCTTAACTAATTGATTTTCTGTAACATTATTAAAACATGATATATTGACTTTAAGTCTAACTCAATTCTATAAAACTGGTTTATGGGGCACATTTCCTTACACTGAGAATGAACATATAAACTTTAAATAGATATGATACTATATTACATATAAACTTTAAATAGATATGATATTATATTACGATGTGGACTTTAAACCTAACTCAACCTAATAAAATCGACTCATGAGGTTTGTACCCACTTATATACAATGAAATATTTTTATATATAGTCGATGTCACATCTTCAATATGATATAACAATTACTAAACAGTGAAATATGTTTTAAACATAATTTCATTTTGAACTTTTGTGCATTGAATGTAAATCACTTCGTGTTAAACGAAATATTCATACGTGACAGAGGAATTTATATTATTGGCTTGTTGTGCCAAGTATAACCGGAGCATTGTGTGTATACAAGAATTTCTCACAATGCAGTTTGAAGAAAATAAAACTGAATACTTGGACACTAATTGTTGTTTTGGCTTCATAGTTTGACATTAATGAAATGGTGTTAGAGAAGCAAAGCAAACAGTGTTAAGATGGTGTACTATTGCATGATCCATGTTAATAAATGGTACAGATGAAGATGATCATAACGTTTCAGAGTTGCATGGGGCCAACCAAATGAATCAGATTCTTTGGCATTAGATTCATTTGATGATTTGATGAGGTGTTTGGGATTGACTAATCAACTCAATGATAGCTAGGTAGCTAGTACACCATTTTTTTGTTTGAGTGACGAAACATCATGTTCATACATATACATAGCTACTCATTGTAGTGAGGAGCAATATTATTGTGAAAATTAGGCAAAACCATTGTCTGAGATATTTGCTGCCACATTGTATCATTCCTACTGGGGAACCTCGCGTTGCTTGGCGACACATTATAGGAATAGAGACCTAAACACCCTACTCTACCCTACATTCATTACCTACATCATCAGATGCTTCATATTATTCATCATCCTACGTCCTACACCAACACACATAACTATGGATACTCTAATATGGGACTTCTTCAACCAAATAAATAGTTTTGTTTTTTAAACATGTAATAAAAAAATATCCAGTGAAATTATACTATATAACTAAGATTTAATTTCTTATTAAAATGAGAGACTATGTCTTATTACTATTATTATTAATTATCATTAACAAGGTTTAGGTATGAATCAGGTGTAACTGATGTGGTAGTCTCTCATTTTAAAGTTACTATCAACCACCACCTTGAAAGAAGCATTGACTACCGTGAAAGAATAGGTTTCTTTCGCTTCTTTGATAGTAGCGGAAAATTGTAAATCTTGGTGTATATTAAGTGATTTTAACGCCATTAGAAAGGAAGGTGAAAGGAGGGGTATTAATATCACTGGAAGTTATAAGAAAGAAATGTAGGGGTTCAATAATTTCATAGAAAGTGTTGAATTGGTAGATATCTCTTGTAGCGGTAGAAAATTCACATGTTATAGACCTAATGGCAAGATTAAAAGTAGGATTGATAGAATTCTAATATCTTTCTAATGGCTGTAACTTTGGCTTGGTTGTGCCTTAGTGTTAAAATCAAATTAGGTGGATTGGGACCAAAATCGTGTAATTTTTTGGAAATATGGCATGAAGATAAGACTTATGCTGACTTTGATAAAAACAAGTGGGAAAATTATTTGGTGTAGGGTAATAGAATACAAGTTCTAAAAGATAAACTTAAGATGTTAAAAAATGATTTGAAGGTTTGGAATAAAGAGGTGTTTGGTTATACGGATATACTTAAGTTTGATCTCATAAATAGATTGCAGTCTCTAGATCAATTGGATGATGAGAGCTCTCTCGAGGACGATAAAATTATGGAACGTAGAGATCTCCTGAGCCAATTACAAGTTATAAATCATAGAAATGAATCCCTATTACAACAAAAGTTAAGATCCTTATGGTTCAAACAAGGCAATTCAAACATTAAATATTTTCGTGCCTCAAATAAATTGAAAAATGAGATCAAAGGGGTAAATAGTCTTGGTTCTTGGGTGGAATAATTGAAGTTGGTTAGGGAATCGATTACAAATTTCTTTTTGAAGAAGATGTCTGTTTTGGAGGATCCCAATGTCAGGTTAGATAATGTTGTTTTTAAAAGCTTATTGGACTCTGATAATACATTCTTAACTTCTGTTTTTGAGGAGATAGAGATTAAGAATGCCATTTGGGAATGTGGGAGTGGAAAAAGTCCTGCCCCTCATAGATTATCTTTTAGCTCTATTAAGAAACATTGGAAGAACCTTAAAAAGGATGTTATTGCTGCAATACAATCCTTTCATAATGAGGGTTCAATTCCAAGGGGTTACAATGCTTCTTTCATCACATTGATACCAAAATCTGATAACCCTCAAGTTTTAGATAAATATAGACCCATTCCCTTAGTAGGTTGTATCTATAAGACTTTGTCTAAAGTTCTATCCATTAGAGTTAAGAAAGTTATTGATAAAGGGATTGACGTATTACAATCTACTTTCCTATCACAAAGAGGAATCTTAGATATCGTTCTTGTAGCGAACGAAGTGGTGGATGAGCTAAAAAGAAAGAAAGGGAGTGGGATGATTATAAAGTTAGATTATGAGAAAGCCTACGATTCCATAAGTTGGGATTTCCTCTTCTATATGATGGATAAACTTGGTTTTTGTCGTAAGTGGATTGAATGGATTAGAGTATGCATAGAATCCTCATCTATTTCGGTTTTGGTAAATGGTAGCCCAACAAAAAGAATTCAATCCATCTAGAGACCTTAGATAAGGAGACCCGATTGCACCTTTTTTGTTCCTAATTGTAGCTCAAGGCTTGTCAGGATTAGTTGATCAGGTAGCTAGGAAGAATCTATTTTCAGGTTTGAAAGTCGGGTCCAATGAGGTACATGTGAAACTTCTCCACTTCGCTAATGTCACACTCTTCATGTGTGAATCTAGCTTACAAAACATTTTGACTATCAAATCCATTCTTATATGTTTTGAATTAGCTTCGAGTTTAAGAGTTAATTTTCACAAAAACAAGATTGGCGTTGTAGGGGTTGAGAGAAACATAGTTGAACTATACTCAGTTATTCTTCCTTGTAGCCTAATGAACATTTATGTTTATCTATCTAAGGTTACCTGTAGGAGGAAATCCATCAAGATGTTAAGCGATTCTCATCTAAGGGTAAAACTTTAAAAGTTAAAAGTTTATCCTTTGCGTGAAGAGTGTGTCTCGTTAAATATGTTTTCAACGCCATCCCATTATACTATTTGTCTTTCTTCAAGGTTCCAATTGGAGTATGCAAAGATATTATGAAGTTATAAAGAATTTTTTTGTGGGGTTAGGGTGTTGAAGGAAGGAAAATAGCATGGATCAGTTAGGAGAACATCTGTAAACCCAAACAGGAAGGTGGCTTAGGATATCGACAAGTAGATATATTTAACTAGGTCCTTTTGGAAAAATGGAAATGGAGGTTGGGTTCCTCAGAATCAGGTATATGGAAGGACGTCCTCAAATCAAAGTACGGTTTGTGGAGGAATCTAATTGTTGCTTCATCAAGCCAAACTAAACATTATTCTAGATGGTCGTCTAACCTATGTAAAATCTATGGCATAAAGCAAAGAAATAATTGGTTTAACTCAAATGTTAGTTGGCAAGCGGGGTTTGGGTCCATTATTATTATGTGGGAAGATGTGTGGGCAGGCTATAATCAACTGAAAGTAAGGTTCCCTAGAATTAATAACAACTCTACGCTTAAAGATGAATTACTTGTCAAATTTGGGAGTTGGACTAGGGAGGGATGAAAATGGGTTTTTAGATAGAGAAGGGATTGGTTTGAGTGGGAAAAATCTATGGTTGCAGAATTCATGAAATATTTGTCCCAATATCAACTGAACTTTGAAAGGGAGGACAAATGGATCTAGAGAGACACACATAACAATTGTTTTTATGTGAAATATGCACACACAAAACTAGCTAATAGTGAAACAAGGAATAATATAGATATGTTTGTTTTAATTTTGAATTTATAGGTCATGCCTTCGACACAATTTTTTGTTTGGAGGGAATTATTGAATAAACTATAAAGCAAAATATGCTTGATAGGGGGTCCAATTGAGCGATTCTTTTTGTGTTCTCTATGGAAGAGAGGAGGAGAGTCATCACACATACTTATATCCTGTAATATATCAAATACATCCCAAAACACATGTAATAAATGCATAGGGGTAAGTTTAGTGAATCATAACACTTTTCTAAATCATTTTGATCATTTCCACTATCTTAGCTTCAACAAAGAGGGTAATATTCTATGGAAAATTATGTGGGTTTCCAGCATTTGGTTTATTTGGAAACACATAAACAAGTTAGTTTTCAATCAAGCAAAGGTTGATGCAGAGGAAATATTAACCCTTGCACAGGTCCAATCGTGGACATGGATGAAAGATAAGGTAAAAAGTATCAATTTCTCTTACTTTGATTGGATCCAATGTCATATCTTATAGATCAATATGGCTACCAAACAAGTTAATTGAAAGTTTAAGTATATTTCTGCTCATCATAAATTTGTTATAGCCTAATTCTTCAATATCAAGTCCTAGAGATATCAGTATTGCTCTACAATGTCAAATTATGTTCTCCTTTCATTTAGTTAAAAGAAGAATTTGCCTGGTATATCTTTGCATATCTTTGTTGTTTTAAAGGACTAAACAAGGATTGAAGGTCTTTGTTATTTTGAAGAGTGATATAGCATTTGATAGGATCTAACAGAGCAAAATGTTTGATATTTTGATATTTCGAGGAGATTGGCTTTGCAAACAGAATAAGGGATCCTTAATAGCTTGAGAGCGGCAGGACATAGGCAAAATGAGAGCTATATATTCCATGCTTAAATATGTATTCTTAACTCATCTGATTGGTATTCCATCTCTATTCGTTGTATTTTTCTTTATGAGTTATCTTAAGATAAGTATTCTGGTTTTCTTCTGAGTTTATAGTTACAATTTTATGGCTTATTAATACATTATATATGTTTTAGTTGTGCATCACGTTCTTGTTCTAGTGTAATCTGTTGGGGAAGGTCTTTGTTGATGTAGGTAAGTGGCAACATTTATGCAATCATGGAAGGTGCAAAAATATAACCAAATGGAATAACATTCCTTAGAAAAGATCATATGAATGCTCTTACTGAAGTGGGTGAATAAAATTATGTTGTTGCTGGGGATGCTTAGTTTGCAGGCAAGAAACGTGAAGTGAGGGTAGCAATCCCTTTGGATGCAGAGCAGTTGTGTGGTGCAACATAACCTATGACTAAGGCTCATAAGGGACAAAACCTCACTATATTATGCTACTGGTATCTGGTCTGAAAACTGGCAGGTGTAGAATTGAACTTTTGTTGGACCAAGGATAAGGTACTCTACACAACCGTAGTTGAATGGTTGTAAAGGAAAGGATGTTATAGAATCCAAGCTGGAAAGTTTTAATAATACAATAGGATAGTTTTTATACAATTCTCTGGATTAGTTGTTGACTTTAATAATCTATCTTTTATGTTTTGTATAAGGGTTGAAACAATCCTAAAGTGCTCCTTTTAATTTTATTCATTTTTTGTTGAAAAAATAAAAATAAAAATGAGAGAGTCTATATCATGATGTTATTTTTTCATTACTCCCGTACTTAGGCCTGTTTACATGTATTTTAATATTTCTGTATGAGTTTATGTTGACAACATCTTAGATATAATACCTAGAAAACAAATTTTATTAAGTGTATCATTAAAACTTTCTCGGCTAAAATCCTCTTTAGAGAAAAAAGGTTGAGTGAGGAAAGAGTGCACCTTCGAAGCATGCAATATAAAGACAATACTAGCTCAAATAAAATTTTAGGTGAGTGGCATTCCAAGTCCTCGGTATTAGTCTACCGGATAGGTCCTCCAGCCTATAAGCTCCATTTTCCCTTCAATTTTTATCCAAAAGGCCCCCTCCTAGTAGCCTCCACACTAGGTCTTCATGATGGAAATTTCTCGATCAAACCTTGAAATTGTATCTTCTTGTCCTAACCATACATGTTTTGAGGCATTGTCTCAAAATTCAATGAATAAGTCCAAATTGGTTGTTAAGCTTTCACTATTCAACCTCAAGTCAAAGAGTTGTCTTCTTAATGAAGATTTTATGACCTCCATTGTGATCATGGTGTTCGTTTTGTATTTGAGGTTGTACGATGTTTCTTGGGTCTCTGACAGGGGTGTACACCGGTATGCCCACAAAAACTTCCAACAACTCCTTAGTCCACCTTCCTCTTGCTAAGCCCAGTTGCTTCTTAAGCTCATTAAGGATGACCTTATTTGCAAACTTCACATGTTCGTTTGTTTAGGGTGCTAACTAAACTCGTTACATGCATAATGACAAGTCCTTCGTAGAAACTTATCAATCCTCGGTCAGTGAACTGGTGGCTGTTATTTGTGATTTGTGACGATGATGTTGGAGATGTTATATCGACATATAACGTTTTTCCTTACAAAATTCTTAACTTTGTTAGCTGAAATGGTGGTTAGGGACTCAACCTCAATCTACTTCATGAAATAATCTACTGCAACCAATAAAAACTTGCATAGTCCTTTCTCGGGTGGGAAAGGTCCTATCAAATTCATTGCCAACATAGTGAAAGGCCATGGGGACAATATGTGATGCAGTTTGTCCAATTTACTTTGTTCCGAACTTGGCTATCAGTGTGTCAAAATAGTAAATGGATTGAACTAGGGAAGTGGTGAAAACTTGGCACATGAGGACGTCGTTCGTGGTGTACAAGCTCATTTGTGTCATGTAAACATCGATGTGTTTGTCAAGATCGCTCATTTTGTTGTATCGTCTATACTTAATCCTTTCCAACTTGAAGGCAATTGTGCTTCCATTATCTCGTCAATGAATAGATGTTGGCAGAATCCTCCCACTATTCATGAAGTGTTCAACCTATACTCGACTTTTTGGCTGGTAGCCTCAAGGGGTCAGGTGATGGTAGATGGGAAGGTTATCAGGGTCACTTTGGATGGAATATCGTGATCATATTCATTCTCGTGGTGGGCCTGGGACTCCTTGGCTAAATTTTTTCTCATATCCTCATTCTCTCACCTAAGGGCTTGGATCTCTTCCTCATTTGTTCTCCTCATCTCGGCCATCTCGTTCTGAAGGGCTAACTAGGGCTACATGGTCGTTTTCCATTGTCGCTCTTTGTCCGCTAGTTGTGTTCCTTATAGTTACCATAAAGTATTCTCAATCCTCCTTGACCTCACAATGGGCACCAATTATTCTTGTACGGGTCGGGAAGGTCTCGTCACTATAGTGCGAATATTTTCTAATGTGCATCTCCTATATGTATTTAGTCTGCGTTCTCTCCTAGGTCTTCTTCAGCCTTGATCAGAGTGGGAATACCTGAAAAAAATCCTCTGGAGCTCAAATTAAGATTCAATATTCAATTATTGAAGGAATAAAAGAATAATTATTAAAAAAAATACTTTCATGTAATAATGAAGACTAAAATTTATATTAATTTTTTTTAGGTGACTTATTTTTTAATTCAACGATGATTTGGGACTTAAACCATATTAAATAAATATTATTTATTGTTTAACTAGCGACATTAAGTTTTAATCCGTCTTGAAATATAAAAAATCAGTTTATACATCTTAAACGATGAATTCTAATTATTTTATAGTTTACTATTTAATAAATATATAAATATCATAGTATTTAGTTGTCTCTACCTATATACAACTTTACATATATATAAAAAAATAAAAACATTTCTTTCCAAAATTAATATAAGCACACCCTTGAATGGTAATAAACATAATCGACAACAAAAAAAAGTCATGAATATATGTCTATTACAATGTAGATATTTCCTTCCAATTTAATTTATTTATTATTGATAAAAAAAATATTGTGTTACTCCTTTGCTATGTAAAACTAATATTTTCACCCTTTAACTTTAATTTAGACCTCCTTGACGTATATCCTTGCCTGGTCCAAGTTTTTGCCTATAAAACACTTTGATTTAGGTTTCAGTTTAATTATTTTTAATCATTTAATTATACATTTTGCTTAGCTTAATTCATATAAAGGAATTTGTGTGTTTGGAAGAACCTCTCATTACAGTATATATTTTAAAACTTGAAATGTTTATCAGTAAAAGTATTACAAACATAATTAATAATCTTATTTTGTCCAAAATTATGAGATTTTTTAACGTTATTAATATTAGTAAGTATTTTGTAGATCTAATTTGTGTACCATCATACTTCTTCATGAAATGAAATATTTTGGGTAAAGAGATAATCTTATCCTTTTTTTATTATAAAAAAATAAATAAAATTAAAGGAACACTTAAGTATGTTTTTGAAGTGTGCAGGTGTTTTGATTAATGTTTGTAATTCTGTTGTTTATGATTTAGTTATATAAAACATATATTCCTTGTTTGAGAGGAAGAATATATTTTTTTAGAAAATATGATTGTTTTTTCTTGTAAAAGTGTAAAGTATCATTCAAATACTTCAAATAATTTAATTCATTCATTGTCGATAAAAAAAAAACATTTTAAAGGTGTTCAACCTTTATAAAAAATCACAAACCTCTAAAATTAATCACATATGTGAGTAACATGATTAAAAAAACTACTAAGAGATAGTACAAACTTTCATTTTTTTATCAGTAAGAAAAAAAAAATAAATACGGACCACTTAATGGGTGGTTCAACCCTTTTACAAAATTAAAGAAAAACATACAACATCTCCCTCCAAAAGCTTACCACAAATGTCCTATTTGAGCAAATAAAAAACAAGCCAAGAAACTCTGAAATAAAGACACCTCAGAAACAACCTAACATCTTATCTCAACCTTCTAAAAAGCAAAAGGTCTAGAGTTTCAAACTCTCTTGATCTAATACGTACAAACCAAAGGATAAAGACACCAATCAGAATAAGAAAAGTATGCAGAGGTAAATTTATAAGTAACTTAAGACCATACCTTTAATTAAATCAATGAAAAATTTCAGAATGATCAATCATTTCACCTTTAAAAATGTGTTTATTCTTATCTTTTCAAATCTCACGAATAACTACATTAACAATACTAATCTTCATAGGCTAAGAGGTCTTCATAGGCTAAGAGGTATACCTGCTCTTAACCTAAATTCATAAACCAAACCCAAAACATGATGAACAACACTACCCTTTTATGTATATGAGCTCCCACAGAACATCAAAATAGCACAGGTTTGCCACATAGTCTAATGAAAGCATAGTATTTAAAAATTCACAAATCATAACTAATAAAGAAATGCATTTTTTAGTGGGATATGACTCTCACAGAGCTAATTTGAAAGCGAAGTTCCATGTAAAGCCTTTATCCTTAAAAAGAAATGAAACTTAACTATTTAAGTTTGTAAATAGATCTTTGGGATTTCTAAAAGCTAACACATATTGTATGCTTTAACTGGAAGTCTCAAACTTTTGGTAAATCAATTTCCTTATACAATTTAACATGTAAAACAATAAAAAGCTAATCAATTTCATGAGTTTTCACATGTGGTTTTAATTCTTGTAAAGATTGATATATTTCTTTATTATACGAGGGTTAGTTAAGTAAGTAGGCTAAAAATTCAGATTAACCTTTTGTCTGTATTCTTTTGTGTGTTTTTTTGGCTACGAAAGGTACATGTGTGATGCTTTACATGAGAATTATGTCATTTAGAAAGATGTATGATTTTGGTTCTATTTTTTTTTTAAATTATAAAGAAATTATAATATTTTCATGTAATAGGATTGTAACATACTTCACATTTATTTATTTTTTATTGATAAAAAAAATTCAAAAATAAACTTCTTCGAATTTTTAATAGAAGATTGGATATATACTACTTCTATATTATATATAGGTTGCATATGTGTGTGTTTTGTGAATTGATTTTACTTGAATCATTGAATGTAGACGAGGAAAAGTGTCCTAGTGGGTGCCATAAAGTAGAATTATTAAATGAATTAATAAAGCAATATCATAATCTCCGTTGGCAGACAGGGATTATTTAGGAAGATATATATGCTGCCTCTAAAGTTCCCTATCTCTTTTAGTAATTACCTTATTATCTGCATATAATGCCTGCATTTTGTTCTTAATTTTAGTCATTCATTCATACTACTTTTTCATAGTGCTTCTTACAGTACCAATTTTAGTTGACTTCTATCTATCAATTATCACACAATCATTGCCTTCATATCAACAAATCAAACTTTTTACCTTCCAAATATGTTCATACCCTTATCATAAAGTCAATCCATCTTATTTTCACCCACCCAATTCCATCCATTTCTTTTACGTATACTCAATTTTCTTCTAGCTTTTCAACCTCAAAACATAAGAGATTTGTTCATCAACCACAAAGACATTAAGTTCATAAAATTTTTTACATCTTTGAGAACTTTTGTTGTTGTTGCCCAATCAAAAGAATGTTGTAGTATACACACTCATTCATGTTTACACGCACATGCTAGCTACAATATAGACCCTAGGTCATTTTTTCTTCTTTTCCACGTTAACAAAAGTTTAATTAGTGAGGACTATAATTTGACGTCCAAAGAAAATGACTTCCTTTGTCTACTTCTTTCCAAGTGAAATTTTTGAATATTAATGGGTCATCATCTCACGACAAACTATATGGGCAAACATATGAATTGTTTATACAAATAGTAATTAATCATTCACCACGTGAAAGGTGTCATGTTTTTTGCTTCAATTATTTGGTGTAACTTATATATTACGGTGGTTATTTTTATGAGAAGTTCTCTTGAAAATTTTTTTTTTTTTTTTTCATTTCGTCCAAATTAATTACTTTCAAAAACGAGTTAGTCAAATTCGATCCATTTTCACTTTTTGGAGGTTGATCAACCTGTGTTGACAATGGTAGTTAATAAGACTTTAGATTCAAAGATCCATATTAATAAACTATTATTGTCTTAACGCCCACTCTATGTTATTAAGATAGTAATGGGAATTTTTTTTTTTGTAAAATATTGATATATTTATAATTACTAGATAAATTTCTTATTTCTTTTGATATGATAAAAAGGGTCTTATTATAAGTTATAT
>Ga0123341_1001492_pt1 | contig 17709 bp, 22 predicted proteins | sample Turbeapinknodule_FD_89959 | JGI IMG/M metagenome (GOLD analysis project Ga0123341, IMG submission 89959) | Root nodule microbial communities of legume samples collected from Mexico - Turtle bean Mexico pink nodule | ecosystem: Host-associated > Plants > Roots > Nodule | place: Mexico: Nepantla...
GACTGAGCGGCGTGAGGCGGGCATTCATATGGATGTCCATTCGGTCCCCCGAGAATCACTGAAGCTTCGACAACCTCAGCTTTCCCGGTACGGATCGAATGGACAACCTATTGGAAGCTCACACCTAGCGTACCTAAGAGGCCTAACGTCTGTTCTTGCAGCGAGAACCGAATCGGCCAAGGTGAACGTCGTGCAGTTAGCGAACAACCAAACCCGCCGACGGATTGCGCGCACTATCGCGGCAACCCACAGCCGGCAGATCGCGGACGCTCGCCGGATGCATCAACGGGTCCTCGAGGGATTCTGCGGGGATATTCACGATGACGTCGACTGAATGCCCCGATTCCGACATCGAACACTCCCATTCCCCACCGCCGCTGTGGGGCCAATGGTGGCCTGACGCGTGGCTGCAGCGTGAACTGGACAACGCTGATGCGGAGGTGCCTTCACCTCTTCCGTGAACCAGACTCAAGCCTGCTGTCTTTTTTCGAGATAGATAAAATTCTAACGTCCGTCGCAAGGTATGATTCCGAAACAGTCGCTACAAGCCGGGTTCAATTTTTTGGGGAAGTCCTATGCCGACGTCGATCATCATCCGCAGCAGCAGCCGAATACGTAGCGAGAAGACTAGCTGCTCGGCTGCCGGATGCCGATCGAAAAATCCGTCGGAAGGACAACCAAATGATCCCTTGTTCGCCGGGTCTCACGGAGCCGCAAGCGACTAACCTGAAGACGACTGCGGCGCTACTTCAGCTTGCAATGCAGCTGCATCACCAGCGCGCCACCGCCAACGTTCTCGACGGACGCGCTCTGGTGCTCGATGATGACGCATATCTTCTGATGCCACACCCTGTCCGCGAACCCGGTCCGTTTGCCGTGTCGGTCGAATTCCCCGATGGGGTCGAGATCGGCGCTGTCTTCGATCTTCTTGGCTCCCCGTTCGCCCATCCTTGCCTCGAGCAGGCGGTGTTGCTTGTTGCGCAGGCGAAAGAGGACCTCGACGTGGCTCGTGCCAAGGCGAAGAGCCTCATCGAAGACTTCGTCGTCGAGTTCGCGCAGGCCGCATAACCTCTTGCCTCCCGGCCCCGCCAATCCAAGCGGGGCTTCCTTCGCTCACTTCAACCACTTTCAGCACAAATCATCCGGCCCGGGGGCTGAAAGACCGTGGCCATATACAGGAGCCCCTACATGGCGAACAAGAAAGTCACCCGCATCTCCGCTGCCGCCGACCTCACGCGTGGCGTCGTGAAATCGTATGACGTGAAGGGATATCCAGCAGAAGCATGCGAGCTCGACGCAAAGGCGATCGAGTTGGGTTTCAAGCCCGACTTCCGCCTGAACGTCATGGAAGTCGCTGGCGAGAGCCTTCTCGAAGCTGTCTTGCCGTTTTGCGAGAGCGACGTCTATCTGTCGTTGACGAACAACCGCGACGCCGAGGAGGTTGCGCGCCTGCGCGACAAGCCGCAGTCCTTGGCTGACTACGCAGCTGTTCGCCTTGGTCGTGCCGTGCGTGAGTACATCGACGCCAAGCGCCTCTAAGTCTCTGACAGCCCTCGGCGTCTAACCGCGCCAGGGGTTTTCTCCTGTCAGCGAAGCCGCGGCATGCCGATTGGACCATCGCGCGCCCGTTGATACCGAAGACCCCGCGTCGCGCGGGGTCTTTCTTTTGCCCTCTACTGCCGGCGTGTGGAAGACCTTTCCGTCGAACTCGGCGAACGTGCCGCGCATCACTGGATAGTTCCCGCCGTGAACGACTTACCACAACCCGATCAGGTTACATTTTTTGGGTGCCAGGGTGCTTTCCCCCTGCCTTTTTCACCTCGCCGTTAACCTGCGTCGACGATTTTTCGAACTCGTAACTTGGAGATTGGCTCATGACGAGCCCGGCCGACGAGACGGGGAGATCATGAGCAGCATTATCACGAACAACGGCGCGATGGCGGCGCTCGGCACGCTGCGTTCGATCAATGGACGCCTCACCGACACCTCGCAGCAGATGTCGTCAGGTTTGAGAGCCGCCACTGCGGCCGATAATGCGGCCTACTGGTCCATCTCCACCTCGATGCGATCGGACGTGAAGGCCATGAATGCCGTCAACGACAGTGTGGGCCTCGCTCAGGGTGTGGTGGATACCGCCTACGCGGGGATGGAAAGCGTGCTCGACAGCTTCGTCGAAATCAGGAACCTCGCGATCACCGCGAGCGGCATGCCGCAGCCGGGCATGCGAGACGCGATCAAGCCGACGTTCAGCCTCGATCCAGAGTACGCGAAATCCGACGTTTACAAGATCGATCAGCGGATACAGACCCTCCAGGACCAGGCGAAAGCCGCCATGTTGTCCGCCTCGTTCTCAGGCGTGAACCTGCTCTACCACGGCAAGAACGAAGACGAGAAGGCCAGCCAACAGGTCTTCTCGTTCACCACCGGATATTCCGACGGAAAGGTTCAGACGTTGGACATCAAGGCGATGGACACGCTGCTTCTCAACGACGACTTCGGTAGCTTTCCGACGACCTTTCCGGGAGAATTCAACCCGGAGCAAACGCTGTTCGACGGCAGCGACACCATCAACGCTCCTGGGTCGTTCACGCCTTTGGGGGTGTATTGGTACAACATCCCGGTTTCCAATCCGACGACGGGCGATCCGGAGGCCTATCCTGTCGCGCCGACCTATGTTCTCCAGGCGCTCGAAAACCACGTCGTACGCTTGGGATCGGATCGACAGGGACTCTACAGCAACTTCGTGGCGAACCTAGACCATAAGATTCAGGCGATCACGTCGAAAATGGCATATGTCGGCACGGTCCAGAAATCGCTGGAGATGTACGACGAGATCAACAAGAACATGATCGATACCGCGACGAGTGGTATCGGCCGCCTCGTGGACGCCGACATGGAAACCACGGCAAGCAAGCTGCGTGCGCTGCAAACCCAGCAGCAATTGGCCACTCAGTCGTTGGCAATCGCCAATGCGGACCCCGGGAACCTCGTGCAGCTGTTCCAGTAATCAACGCATGCGTTCAAGATGCCTCGCGAGCGTTCTCGGGTGCACCCGATATCGTCTGGCAACCTCGTGCGCATCCTCCCCTTGCACGATGACCGCGTTGTAAGCGGAGCGCAGTTCGTCGTCATTGAGAGACGGCCGCCGGCCGAGACGCTGCCCTCTGGCACGAGCCGCCTCGAGCCCTGCGCATGTTCGTTCCCTGATCAAACATCTTTCGAACTCCGCCATCGCCGCGAGCATATGAAAAACGAGGCGGCCACCGGCCGAGGCGGTGTCTATATTTTCAGTCAGGCTAACAAATTCGACTTTCCGCCGTCCGAGCTTCTCGATAATTTGAATGAGGTCCCGGATCGAGCGGCCCAACCTGTCGAGCCTCCATACGATGAGAGTGTCCCCAGGTCTCAGCGAGCGCAACACCGACATCAATCCGGGCCTTTTCTTAGCCGAACCGGAAACACCCTGATCCTCGACAACCCGGTCGCAGACCTTACGCAACGCTGAGAGCTGGAGATCGAGGCGCTGATCTTCCGTAGATACCCGGGCATAACCGACCTTTGCCATCGAATTCCGTTTCTCCGCATTGACACAAACGACCGTTTTCCACGGACGGGTGCGCGGACCTGCATGATTACAATCCGGAAATAGTTGCAATGATTTAGGCAAGGGACAAAAACACGGATGACCGATGGCAAAAACGGTCGTATTCACCGGCATCGCGTAACGATTTCCGCCCTGATCCCGGCCGATGAAGTCGGCAACCTTCGGCGATTTGGCGCAGCAGCTGATCGACGTCTGGATTTCCCGCGAAGTCGATCAGTCAGCCGTACTTTCGTATGTCGTTTGCGAACGGCTATCTGCGAATATGGTTCTTGCGGTCATCGAAATGACCAACGGCAGTTCTACCGAGTTTGAGGTGAATCTCGTCCGCGACTACAGCATTCCGACCAGCTACGCAGACGTCCCTGGCGGCTTGAAATCACGACTTCCAATGCTTCCTGGAGGACGTCTTCACCCTTCCATCCTGAAGGCGATCGCCGGCCGCCGGCCTTCGCTCATCTCTGAAACCGTCCGCAACGACAACATGCAAACCAACTTCGAGATGCTGGCGCTTCCTCGCAAAGCCGCGAAGCCGAGAGGCGACTGGTGCCTCGTCCTCGGTGTCGTGAATTATATCTTGAGGTCCTCGGTAATACCGAAGGACCTCGACGACGTCGATTTAGCCGTCCTCCAATTACTGCGAGAAGGCCTGCAGATGCGAGAGATCGGTCACCGGGTTGAGCTGTCTCCACGTACGGTCGAGCATCGCGTCGAGCGTCTCAAGGCGATGACCGGAGCAAAAACGCTCCATGATCTTGTCGCGCGCTCCCTGTAAAAATCGGCAGTGTTAAACGGTCGCTAACGCTAACGGCGTTCTCGGAGTCTCGATTTCTCTGGGAGGGTGGAATCCCCCTCGGAAATTGCCGAAATCACAATTTCCACGCGGCAACTTCCAGTGGCTGCTCCTGTTGGAGGAGCTCATTGTCGGTCGATGTCCGGCAATGACTATCCGAGGTATCCGAGGGATTCATGAGAGCCGCTATCCTACATCTCGTCACCGCGCTCACGTTGAGCCCGGCGTCCGTGTCTACTGCGCTGGCAGCCGAACTTGATATCAATGGAATGGCACTTGGGACGAGTGCCGACCAAGTCATCGCGAGATTCCAGGAGGTCCGCCCGGAAGCTCAGTACGAGTTCGTGCGCTGGAAACTCCCGGAAGGCAGCGAGTGGGTCGCCAACGGCAGGACCCTGTACAACGACCTCGCAAATCCGGACGACATGGAACACGAGCGTATGCAGTTCGCGTTTACGGGCCTCGGCTCCGGCAACAAACTGTTCGCGGCCAGGCGTGAACTGAAGTTCCGGCCGTCGCAACGACCAACGACGGAGTCCGTCTATGCGGCGGCCGTCGAAAAATTCGGGGAGCCTTCGGTAACCGGGAAGAGCGCTACCGGCATCTGGGCAGCATGGAAATTCAGTTCACCCGACGCAAAAGCCGAAAAACTCGAGTCATCGATAGCCTGCATTGGTATGAGCGATTTCCCGGTCGGTCTTGACGAATTTACGGCGAGGAAAGCGAAGCAGTCCGCGAGCATGTGCGGCATCTATGTCGACTTCGAGGTCCGGGGTGATCCGACCGGTCTGGCAAACGAGCTTGAGATCAAGATGATGGACCAGTTGCACCTCGCGCAGGATTTCGACTCGGACAATGCTGACGCCAGGAAACGGATCGATGCGGCGAAAGCCAAGAACGTTGGAAATGCGGCACCGGCCCCTAAGCTGTAGCGGAAACTGATGGTGGAGACGGTGCAATGATGCTCGAACTGTCCACGACGGCTTATGCACTAATCAGTATTGGCGATGCCGTCGTTCTTTATGCATCGGAGGCTGTGTTCGATAGCTGGGTGCGATAATGGGCAGGAAGCCGACAATCATCTTCGCAGCAGAATATCCCATTAGGAACAATCGCAAGGCCGGGGAGTTAATGCTTCAGTCGGGCGTAAGCGTAATTGGAGCGCGGCGCTCTCCCCATCCCTCGGGTATCCGAGGTTGCTTCCAGCTTTCGAGCTGTGACGCGGGGTTCGAATCCCTGCCCCGACAACATACTCCGATACAATCGAATGGAGCCTGGCGATTTCTCGTGGCTTTGTTTCCTGTAAGTCGTGACGACGATCTTCAGTCAATTGTGTAACGCGGCATTGTCCTGTCGCTCGCGCAAGCCTTTGTACGCGGCGTGTCGTGGCTTTCCATCGTATGTTCGGGCGCGGTACTTCAATCTCGGCCATGAGCGTCGGCTGCAAACCAGTTCTTCCCCCGCCCCTGATCGACAGTGGTTTCCCCCGGGGAACAAGGATTTCTCAAACGGGTTTTCCTAGCACTGACTCGGTCAGTTCGAGGTGAAATGACCGAGTTTCCGGTAGAGGCTCGCTCATGGTCGAGGACAGAACTATCATCCGAAAGCGCAAGTGGCTTGCCACGGTGAGGGGTATTGTCACGCACAGCGTCGGCGGCCCTGAAATAGAGCATGCTCCATGTGATATGCTGCTTGGCAACGCCATTCTTCGTGTCGCCAGGCTGGATCAGTCTGTTTGCAGCACGGCGGCTGCGACGGTCACACTGGACGGCATTAAGCTTGATTGCGAAGATTGCAGGCGGCTTGCCCTGAAATACGGAGACAGTCTCAAAGTTCGGGAGTAACGATATCCTACTGCGCTATCGTCGCCAAACAAACGACCGCTCGTGGTCTCGTGAGTCTGATTAGCGCTGCAATTACCAAATCCGAAAGCAGGCCCAATTCATACCCTCGCAGACAGAGGTAGGGAGCGTCACTCGGCGTCAGTGCGAGGTGATCGCACGACCGCTAGACGCAAGATGCTCTGTAATGGCGCGCCGGATTTCGGTAACCGTGTCGAAGAGCCTGTTGTCCAAGTCGATGACATTGAAGCGGACAGCGATGAATTTAAGGCGGTTCTCGACAGGGACCGCGATCCCGACTTCCTGACCATTGAATACAACAGCTTGCTTTTGCATAACAAACCTCGGGCGCGCCATACGGGAGCACCGTCTTAGAAAAGTGGAACATAGGGTTGGTTTACGACGCGTCAGATTGCCGTCGTAGGTCGGTATCGGATCGAGACGAGATCACGCATTCGCTGCACCATTGCGAAGAAATGAAGTCGGACAAACAACGTCATCATCCTCCTCTCAAGCGAGGTTAACAGACCGCTGAGTATCGCCGACGAGGGCCGGTTATTTCGGAACTCCTCTGTGAAAAAAACGTAGTCGAGAAACTTTAAGTAAGCAACTGATTTTTTTTATTATTTAGCGTTTTGAATCGTATGACAATTGCCGCAGGTGCGAAGTAAAAAATGACGTACGTTCGTCCCAATCCCATCATGGAAGGCCCTTCGAAGCCTTCACCGCACACGAACCGCGCAAGACATAGCCGCTGAGCGAGCGCCTTTCGAGCGCCGAAGCGATTGCGATACCCTTAGACACATACGTTCCTGTATCTCAACCGCGACAGGATACTATTGCAATAATGCGGGGAAAGCGCAGGATTGTCCAAAGGGCCTTCGCCAGCGACAGGACATTTGCGCGATGAGTCAATTTGGAAGCGAACCAGTTCGTGATCCTGGGGACCTCGGCTTCGACAAGCCGCGGCTGGCGCGACTGAAGCGGTGGATGCAGCGATATGCCGACACCGGGCGCTGGCCGGGTGGTGCGGTGCTCATCGCGCGTCATGGAGAACTCGCCTTTTTCGACTGCGTCGGGTACGCCGACGTCGAAGCCAAGCGGCCTTGGCAGCGCGACCTCATCGCCCGCATCTACTCGATGACCAAGCCTGTCACCGCCGTAGCGCTGATGATGCTGTACGAGGAGGCGCGCGTGCATCTCGACGATCCGGTCGAAGCTTACCTGCCGGAATTCAAATATAGGCAACTTCTGATACCGGCCGCAACGTCGCTCGACCAAACGGTGCCCGTCAAAACGAAGATGACGATCCGTCACCTGCTGACCCACACAGCTGGCCTAAGCCTTTTTACGAACCCCGGAATACTCGGCGAAGCTTATGCCAAAGAAAAACTCGGCCTCGCCCTTGCCTACGGTGGGCTCGACAAGATGGTGCGCAGGATCGCCGAGCTGCCATTGGAATGGGAGCCGGGTACGAAATGGCAATATAGCACCGGGTTAGATGTCATCGGCCGCATCGTTGAAGTCGTTTCCGGAATCACGCTCGACAAGTACTTCGCGACTCGCATCTTCGAGCCCCTCGGCATGACCGACACCGGCTTCTCTGTGCCGGGGTCTGAGATCAGCCGTTTTCCCCCGCTCTATGAGGCCATGGCTGGCGGAATGGCTTTGCACGAAGCGCCGGAGGTTTCGGAGTGGCGGCAAGGCAAGGTTGACACGTTCTGTGGCGGAGGCGGGCTCGTTGGAACCATCGACGACTATTGGCGGTTCGCCGAAATGCTGCGGGCTGGAGGTGAACTCAACGGCGAACGCATCCTCAGTCCCCGCACTTTGAGATTGGCGGCGTGCAATCACCTGCCGGGCGATCTGGCCTCGGTGGCAGCCGAAGTTTGGTCCGAAACCCAGTTTGATGGCGTCGGGTTCGGTCTGTTGGGCTCTGTCGTCCTTGATCCGGCCAAGGCACAAATTTCGGCGCAGGTGGGAGACTATGGTTGGGGCGGCGCGGCAGGCACCTTCTTCTGGGTAAGCCCGGTCGACGACATGGTTGTCATTCTCTTCACGCAACTGCTGCCTTCAAGCGCCATTCCTGTGCGTAAAGAGCTGCGCGCACTCGTCTATGGTGCGTTGACAGGGGCCTGAAGAGGTGCAGCCCATAGAAGAAGCACGGCCATCCAATTAGCCTGGAGAACTACGATGAAGCCAGCGTCGGTAGTATTCCTAAGCATCCTCTCGGTCGCCACCTGGACACTCGACATTGCGCGGGCGGAGGAGCCTGCGATAACGCCCCAAGAGAACGAATTGCAGGTTCAAGCAAAATCGCGCGACGAGGTGACTTTATCGCCTTTGGATTTGGCTCCGCGTGGATGATGAGCGGCAATCGACTGGGACGTATCGATCCCACTGACAACAGTGCAATCGACATTCCGATTGAAGGCGCAATCGGGCCTTACAGAGGCATCGCAATCGGAGAAGGCGCGGTCTGGGTGCCGGACGTTGGAAGCAAGACCGTATATAAGGTCGACCCGCAAGCGAACCAGCTCGTGATGCGTATACCCGCGGACTTATCCGACAGCGAAGGCAGCATCGCTGTCGGTGCAGGCGCGGTGTGGGTTGTTACCACGGCGGGAAAGAAGATCACTTCGAAGGAGTACAATCGCGAGCTTAGTCGCTTCAACGCCTCCACTGGTGCTCTGGAGGCAACGTCGGAATTGCCAGGGCGGGGAGCCGCCGCCATTTTCGACTTCGGTTCGATTTGGGTTACCGGATTCAACAAGAACGAACTCTATCGTGTGGACCCGGCGACCAATCGCATTATCGCTACGGTTTCGCTGCACGACCGCCCTCGTTTCCTGACGTCCGGCGATGGGTCAATTTGGGTCGTAAACCAGGGTGACGGCACGGTGCAGCGGATCGACGGCGGAAGCAATGAGTTAGTCGCGACGATTGAGACAGGCGCAGAAGGTGGCGGCGGCGATATCGCCGTGGATGACGGCTTCACCTGGGTTACGTCCCACGAGTGGCCCGTCATCAAGATCGACACCAAGAGCAATAAGCTTGTCGGAAAGTTCAGCGCACCTCGAAATGAATTAGGCATGGGAGACGCCATCCGTTTTGGCGCTGGGTCGATATGGATTTCGGGCACATCGCTCTTTAGGGTCATTCCCTCCCAATAGCGGTTGTCGTCCTCGTCGCCGGCAGCTTTTTGAGTTCGCCCTCGGCTCGTTCGCAGATGATCTCTTGACCAATCCCGCGTGGCCGGCAAGTCGCCTCTCGGCGGGAGAAGCACGTTACAAAACCGCCCCGGAGCCAGCCCCTACCAGATCACCTTGGACAGTTCGGAGAGGACAGCGTCGCCATAACTCTCGTCCTTGATGCTGAACTCCGCCTCACCGGAAACGAGATTGAAGTTAAGGTAGACTTCAGCCTGATCTTGACCGAGGAAAATCTTGGTAGTGTACCAGTCTCCGGGACCGCCGCCGAAGCCGCCTCCCGGGGAGCGGATGGTCGGTGGTCCGAGAAATGCTATGTCGAATTCCAGCGTATTCTGTTTGGCGTCTGAAAGGCGAACATCGCTCGCTTCCAGAGCTTTGCCCAGTTCGGAAAGGAATCGCGTGGGTCGCGGCCCGCCTGAGACATGGCGGAACATGCCATGCGACTCGCTCTTCAGTTCGATGGCGAATTTCGTTTCGTCGTCGCCCCCACCATACGACGCCATCAAGGCGAGGACATCGGCGTCCGATTTAGCGGGCGGTCGAGTGATCTTGAAGGCAAGCGACCCCGGAGGCCGGCCGTCGCTAACCTGATCCTGTGCGTATACGCCGCCCGACAACACAGCGCCCGCAAATACTATCAAGGCGGAGCGTCGAGTGATCATGTCATTCTCCTGCGAAAGAGCTTCCACCACGGACCTAGCACACTTCCTTGGCTCCGCCACCGACACGAGTATGGAGATTTATTCGGGGGTTGCCCTACGGGTAACTGGTGGTTCACCATCTCACCAAAGTAAGTGTAAACCGATGCGCCGGTCTAGTTGATTTCAAAGGGATTTCAGGCTGATGTTCAGCATCCAATCTATGGCTTCAGTCATGCAGCGCTACGAGATACTAGCACTCGAAAACGGAATGTGGTCGGTCATCGACCGTCAGACCGGCAGTTCACTCGTCGACCGGGAAGGTGCGACCGAAAAAACGAGGCTGGAAGCTCAGGCCTTGGCCGATTTTCGCAACGGCATGTTGGTTCCTCCCGCCAGGGAGCGGACTTCCTCACGGCTCCAAAAGCTCCGTGCCACCTGGGCACGTTTGACAGCGAAGAGGCAGACCCGATAATCCATTGGATGAAGAGCATCGGCGAGCGTGTAGATAGGTCTTCACGGGTCTTGAAAACCGACTTCCAACAGGTCAAGCGAAGTGGCCACCTTCGGCAGCGTCGAGCTTGCCTACCGTCGTTTTAAGATTCGGCCTTCTCATTTCATTTGGCCTTTCAATGAAGGGTGATCGCTCGCTCAGGCACCGCGATCTCCTCCGAGACGAGGCGGTTGAGTGCCACGGCCACCTCGTCGAGAGACCAGCCGACACTGAGAGCATGATCGATCATCAGGTGAAATTCGCTTTAGAGAGATTCTTTACAGTCGTGAAGACGATCAGACGAGACAACAATTTGGCGCGCGTTAAACTATACCGGTGATCATCCGACGTAACAGTGGTCTATCCTTCGTGTCATATATCTTACCGGTGCCACAACGGTTTTCGGCCGCCCAAGCTTTTCTCAGTCACGCGCGCGCCATTGTCGTTGTGCGTGACCAGGATTTGCGTGGATGAGCTAGGCACCGTGGGCAATCAATCTGTGCCAAACTCGCATACCGCCACGGTGCTGAAAGTAAGCGCGGGCCGATGGCTCTATCACTGCCCGCAAAGGCCGCCAGTCCCGGTGGATTTAGCAGGCAGAAGGCCTGCGGCTTTTGATCAGGTTGGCCGGGAGCGACTGCTCAACAGCGCATCAGCTTGGCGAGAAGCGTAGCGAGTTCCGGCTGCCGGGAAATATTCGTCTTGTCGAAGACCCGCTTTAGGACGGTCCGCGCTGTCATCTCGGTTATCCCGAGTCTGTTGGCCGCGTCACGGAGCCTGATACCCGATCCAACAAGCGACGCAAGCCTTGCCTCACCGAGGGTCAGGCCGAGGAGGTCGCGGACCAGTGATGGATCAGGCGGTTCGCTGTTGTCGGGATCGTTGACGAGAACGATCGCGCGGGCATGAGTTAGGAAATCGCCGTGCGCCGACGATTTCGTCGTTATGGGAAGCACGTAGATGGTCAGCGGCTGTTCGGATCGCACCCGCCCAATCATGAGTGCCTTCGCTCCGAAGTCGCCGTCATCGGCTGGCCCCCGACGGTTGACTGCGATGTCGAGTTGCCGCTGCGCGGCGGCGGAATGAAACGTGAGGCGGTCACCAGCGACGCTCAGCCCGTCGCCGAGAAGTCTAGCCCCCTCCTCGTTCTGGAATGAGATGCGACAACTGGAATCAATAACGAATACCCCCATCTTCAACCTGGTCAGGGCCTCGCCAAGGCCAGCTTGCGCCATTTCGGCGTCAAGCAGGCGCATGCCGAGCCGAAACGCCTTTTCAACATGCCTCCCGAGGAAGGTGAGGGTCTGCAGTTCGTCGTCGGAATAGGGAGGTCTGTCGACGGAGCGCTGGATCACGACCCCTGCGACAATCCTCCAATCGGGACAGATCGGCGCGTTCGCGAAGTATTTGAGCCGCATTTTGGCGAGCGCCACGTAATAGGGGTGGGTTTCGATCTCCTCCGCCGTCACCACATGCCTATCGGTGAAGGCGTCGTGTTTCAGAAACGCGCCGCGTTCAACCGCCCTAATGGCGCGCAGATCGGGTCCCCTGTAGAGCTCGTTGAAGAATTCCGTGGTCGCGCCAGTGAGCGCAACAGACTCGATGTAGCCGAAACCGCCATCGTCGCGGCCATAAAGAAGAACCGAGCCAACGTCTCCGAAGCAGTCAGCGATTTTCTGGAGCGCGGTCGGCCAACTGGCGGGCGCAAGTGCAGCGTCGAAGATCGCCTCGACGGCGTCGTTGAACAATATCTTCCCGTCCACACCACGCGCGGCATCGACCGAATCGGGTCGATCAAGCCGTTCCCCCAGAAGGTTGCGAAGGGGCACTGAAAGCTCCCCTCTTTGGCGGGAGGGAACCATAACGCGAAGGACACTTCAACGCATCAAAACGTAGTAGTTCCATCACGCGGTCTCCAGCGACAATGTCCTTTCCTCGGCAGGAGATGCCGCGTTGCGCGCGGCAACCGCCGTCATCACGAAGGCGTCGATTTGCTGAATCGTGTGGTTGTGCATCATCTGCACCGGCCACCTGCATCCGTTTCTCGGGACCGCCGGATACTCGACGAGATTAACAATTGCGCCGTTGTTTAGCATGTAGGAGGTCATCTTACGCGACAGTCCGTTCGACCCCAGGACCACCGGCACGATCGCACTCGGCACACCCAGAATTTGGAATCCGGCGCTTTCGAGGGATGAGCGCATGTGCATGACGTTCTCCATCAACCGCTTCCTGCGCCGCTCCCCCTCGGACTGTCGACGATCGCGAGACAGGAAAGCACGGCGGCCGCCTGCATGGGTGACATCGCGTTGGTAAAGGTCAGCGGGCCACATCCGTACCGAAGCGCGAGTTTGAGTTCCGCCCTGTTGGAGGCGACGAACCCACCGTTGGAGCCGAAGGTCTTCGAAAAGCTGCCCATGACGATATCAACGATCCGCAACGCCCCCTGAATCTCGAGATAACCCCTGCCGCCGCGCCCGATGGCTCCGAGGTCGTGAGCGACATCCACCATGAGCGTCGCGCCGTAATGGGTGCATATCGCCTGCAGCCCGGCGTTGTCAGGAACGTCGCTGTCCATGGAGAAAACGGTCTCGGTGACGACCAGGATGCCCGCATCCGGGTTTTCCGCCCGGATGCGGGCAAGCCTCCGCTCGACGCCCTCGTTCGAGCAGTGTGGGAACCGGTGGACGTTCCCAGTCGCGGCGTCGGCTCCCTCTTGGAGGCAGGCATGTGCGATAACGTCGATGATGACGTGGTCATGCCGGCGCACGAGCGTCCTGATGAGCCCGTAGCCGGCACCCCACCCGGTAGGAAAGACTGTCGCATCGGCTACCCCGAGAAACGTAGCGAGCTTCCGCTCGAGTTCGAGGATAATCTCCGTCAGTCCCATAAGGGCCGACGATCCAGCGCTGTGGACCCCGTAGCGCTCGGCCGCTTCCGTCGCCGCGTTGATGACACGTTTCTCCGTTGCGAGGTTAAGGTAGTCCTGGGATGCGAAGTTCACACCGGGAAAAGGTTCCCCGTTCCTCGCGTAAGCGACTATTTCGGTGTCGATCCGGGCGGCGGTGTATTTGCTGTAGGGATCGAGGCCGTTCCGCATCCGCGCTTCCATCCAGCCAGTCATCGGCTTCCATCGACTAGGGAGGTCGATGATTGCCTGGTCGTAGTAGTCGGTCGTCACTCCATCAAAGACGTCGAATTCCGCGCTGTCCATCGTCTTATCCCCCAAGGCCGCAGGACCGGACCTGGAGGATACGGAGGTGTTGGGGACAGGTCATATCCCATTTGGGAGATGTGGGCACACAGGTCGCGGCGTACCAATGGGCCTTCACAGCCGGAGGGAAATCTTATGAAACGCGTAATTTCGTTCGCGATCGCCGCAAGCTTGGCCATAGCCACATTATCTGGCGCTGCACAAGCCAACATGAAGATGCCGAAAAATGCCAAGGCGCTGACGGCCGAGGAAGCGACCAAACTCTACGTTGGCAACACCGTCATATGGGATACCGATGGGGGGAAGGTGAGTTACACATGGACAGCGGATGGCAACGTGCTCGGCATTATGGACAAGAAGGACGGCAAGAAGGCCTGGGCCGAAGGTAAGTGGACCGTCAAGGATAACGAATTCTGCTATGACGTAGTTTGGCGAGGCAAAAAGAGCGGAGACGGCACCAAGTGGGCCCCGTGCGTTTCCTGGTTCAAGGTAGGGAAGGTTTTTTGGAGCAAGAACGGACCAGGAAACGGAGAATGGACCGGCAACGTCTGTGATTGCGAATTCAGAGACAGCTTCAAGATGGGTGACAAGGTTTCTGGGCGAATAGAGACGGTTAAGGCATCTCTACCAGATTAAGCCTGAGGCGGCAGCGTGATCTGAGTGCGGGAACGGTGATGTCGGTTCCGCACCGCCAGGGCTCATCGCAATACCCAAACGGGGAGACCGTGATGGCGACGAGAGATTGTCACCCGCTCAACAAAAGCAACGCGCATTTCGCCTCGCCGAAAGGTCCCTCGCTTTCCGATCGGCTTGAAAGCTACTCCACCTGGATCGAAGCACGCATAAGCAACGGCTACTGGCCATACGCCAGGAATCTTTCGACGCCTCCCGAGCCAACCGCCAAAATCGCATACACCGGACGCACGGCCCACAACGGGATCAATCTCGCGGCCCAGGATTACTTGGCGCTGTCGACCCACCCCGAAATTAAGGAGGCTGCGATCTCTACCACGAGGGACTTCGGTGTCCATAGCGCCGGCTCGGCCATGCTGCTCGGCAACAATCCGATGTCACTGCAGCTCGAGGCGGCCCTATCCGATTTGCTCCATCTCGACTATATCCTCCTGTTCCCAACCGGCTGGACAGCCGGCTATGGCACGGTAACGGGGTTGATCAGGGATTATGATCATATCGTCGTGGACCAGCTTGCACATGCATGCCTACAAGGAGGCGCTGCCGCGGCAACTAAGAACGTTCACCGCTACCGCCACCTCGACGTGGCTCACGCCGCAGAAATCCTTGGCAGGATACGGTCGACGGACACGCAAAACGCCATCCTCGTGATCGCGGAGGGTGTCTTCTCGATGGATTCGGACAGTCCAGACTTGGCCGCACTGCATGCGTCCTGTCGGGAGTTCAGGGCAACTCTGCTTGTCGACGTCGCCCATGATCTCGGTTGTTTGGGTGACGGCACGGGGCAGATTGGGATGCAGGGCATGCTCGGCAAGATCGACATCGTCATGGGGGCGTTTTCCAAAACATTCGCCTCCAATGGCGGTTTCATCGCGACGAGCGATTCGAGGATAAAGCGATACCTCCAATGGTTCGCCAATCCACACACGTTTTCAAATGCGCTCTCGCCGATCCAGTGCGCGGTCGTCATCAAGGCTATATCCGTTGTCCGGTCTCAAGAAGGGGAAACCAGGCGACGTGGCTTGCTTCACGCCTCGACCTTCTTCCGGGCGCAGCTCAGACAACACGGATTGGAAACGCTAGGATCGCCGTCGGCGATCGTTCCAGTGATGCTCGGCAAGGATGCCTTCGCCCGTGAGGCTAGCAAGGCGGTGGCCGGTAGCGATACGTTCGTCAATCTGGTTGAATTTCCGGCCGTCGGGTTGGGGGCAGCGCGGTTCCGCTGTCAGCTAATGGCAACCCACACTGATGAGCAGCTGGCGCAGGCGGCACAGGACATAAGAGACGCCATCTCGTCAGTGGAATCGGAACAGAACAGGCGCTTCGACAGCGTAGACGCGCAGATTTCCTCGCTTGAAGGATGACAATGGCACACGCTCAATGTCGCTCCTGTCCGGCGGCTACTCTGCGCGGAACTTATCCCAAATGGGAGATGACATTCCTCGCGATGGGCCGCACCATTCTGGCTCGCTGGGAGGGCGCGAGGTATGGGTAGGCTTCGAAATTGGCGGAGGTTGGGTCTCGCACTTCTACTCGTGATGGGGTTGAATTCCATAGCTTTTGCGATGACTGGCGCAAAGTTGGATTCCCAAAATCGGTATCCTTTTGTCGTATATCTTCGGGTGGAAGATGAGCCGTTGCAGCCTGTCGCCTGCACGGGGACCGTTGTCTTCCCCACTGTCGTGATAACTGCTGCTCACTGTGTCGTTTGGGAAGGGAAACTGCGTCAGGGTGGACGCATCTTCTATGGCCCGACGCCTGATATCAGTAGTTCCAAGAACACGCCATTCCACAAGGTGATCATCGACGATCACCACAATCTAAATGAACTCTCGTCCGACGAAAGAAAGTCGGCAGCATTGTACAGCGTCACGCGCGACCTCGCTGTCATAATCCTTGATGAACCAGCAGACATCGCCCCTGAATTCCTTCCCAAGCGGATGATTAACGTCTTCGACATTGCAAGGGATTGGAAGGAGTATGCAGACGATGAAGATAGCATCCTGATTATCGACGCATACTGGCAGAACCTCAAGGCACGATTAGCGACCAAATGGAAAACCAGGTTGATCGGCTTCGGTTCGCCCAAATGTCTCGACGGCAATGAGACGAAGGACGCCTGCAGGACCGCCAAACCGAAGAGGTATCATTCTCAATTTGACGCTGGCCCTTGCACGGCGTACCGCAATCTCGGTGGAGTGAGGCAGGTCGTGCTGGCGAGGGAACGCGAGGGCTTAGACCAATGGTGGTTGGTCTACACGACAAACTGCTGGGAACAGAAGCCTTCTCATTCAGTCACACACGGTGACAGTGGCGGACCGGTGTTTCTCGTATCCAAGGATGGAGGCGAAATCCTCGCCGGGGCTATTAGCGTAAATGACATTGCCGCCAGCTACCTTTTAAGCGCGGAAATGATTGCAGATGCGGTTCTTGAGAATGCGGACGCTCAAACACTGCAATACATCAGAGACCGCGGATGTTTGGAGGCGACATTCACCTGCGGTGCGCAGCCCGATGCCAAAGAGATGGTCAAGTATGCCCGTCCAACACCGCCGCTTCGCCCGATTGCCGTGGGAGGCCTCGCCCTTGCCGGCCTTACAACAATGACCGTTCTCGGCCTGGCGATCATCAATCGAAAGAGGCAAGCCGCCTCTGGCTCGGAGATTAGTTCAACTTCGAAAAGGAGAATAGCTATGACCCGCAACATTACAGTCGCCATCGCTGCACTTTGCGCAGTCCTAGCGATTGTGTTCGTTTTTGCGACTACTGGAGGTGTCAACGAAGGCGCGACTAGCTTCAACGATTTAAGGAAGCGCATGGAACAGGCAGGATCGTGTCCGCACGCCGCATGCTCTCAGCATTAGGTAGAAAAAACCACGGGACTTTTGTGGTCACTGCCGTGAAGCTTGAGCGGTGCGATCAGCGATCAGATCGCTCCGGACGATCCGGAGGATTGGGTTCTCTGTTTCAATACCCCGAAAGGGTTGGATACCAGACGCTTCGAAGATCAGGTAATCTGCCCCGGGGGGCCAACCATCGTTCTGTTTTCAATTCCAAATTTTAGAATACGCGCTTATATTGCAGATGAAGTTGCAGTATCGGTGCCTTGAGGGGTTGGGGACATGTGCTGGAATACGTCATCGGCATTCACGCCGGTCGCGCTTGCTTTGCGCGGCCCGGCAACGCGCAAGATCGTTCGGACGCTGGGCGACGCCGCGCATCTC
>Ga0123341_1001493_pt1 | contig 17703 bp, 15 predicted proteins | sample Turbeapinknodule_FD_89959 | JGI IMG/M metagenome (GOLD analysis project Ga0123341, IMG submission 89959) | Root nodule microbial communities of legume samples collected from Mexico - Turtle bean Mexico pink nodule | ecosystem: Host-associated > Plants > Roots > Nodule | place: Mexico: Nepantla...
GTTTGAGTATTTTCCTTTTTGAATCATGTCAAGTTTTGTCTTAGTCATGTTATTCCATAATTGTCATTACTTCTAGTAGTACTTTTATTGTTTTTGATTGTTTCTTGCTTTAGTGTCATATATTTTCTGAATTGATATTGATCCTTTGTGCATTTTTCTTTTTAGAATTGAGTTCATACTTTCCAAGTCCACTTTGTTAAGTTCGTGTCCAATGACAGTCATCACAAAGTTTCACCTATTATTGTTAATCACAATCTTAATCCAAGTAAAAAATCCTAAAAACATGTGCAAAACTAAAATCAACTCACATCATGTGGTATTGAGAGCATGGTTATTTTGTGCTTAATTTTTTCTGAGTTGATTTTTTGTTTAAAATTTCAACACCTTTCAATTCTATCTATCTTTATTTTTAAAACACTTAAATTCCTTGTCATTTCAATTCAGTCTTTACATTCCTTGTCATTTCAATTCAGTCTTTACATTCCTTGTCATTTCAATTCAGTCTTTAAATTTCTTGTCATTTACAATTTTGCCTTTATATTTCTTAAGCAATTTAAATTCCGTTTTTAAATTCCTGTCATTTAAAATTGCCATTGCTTTTTCCTTGAGTATATTGTTCTTAGTGTTCTAGGTAGTTTTATTCCATTCGACTTATTTTAATTTTAATTGTGAAGAACTAAAAACAAATTAGAAGTTGTTTGAGTGATGGTTGATTTAATTCCAAACATAGAATGCAAGTGTTCATATGCATAGAATCCTAATCCAAGATCATTTTTGAAAATTAAAAATATGCATGAAAAAGAATATGGAAAACTTTGAATCCATAAATGTTGATCAAGAGTGCTCAAGTGCTTTGAAGAATCCAAATCATTTGTGCTTGATGCAAGGTTGTGTTGTTGCTTTGTATTGGGAGGGATCTGGGTAGTTTTATTTGTAATTCACTCCTTTGTTGAATCTAAAGTTAATGTGTTTTAAATCTTTTTTGAAATAAAGTGTTTTTCAAACTAAGTGAAAAACAACATGTTTTGTCGAATCAACCAGTTGTTTTACTCTTAGGAGTTTTTGAAAAGGTTGAAAATTGTTTAAGTTTGGTTGACTTAACTGCCAAACCAAACAATCTGTTGTTTCGTGGTTTCAACCGATTGTTTCTTTGAAAATCCTAACAAAATTCTGTTTTGGTGGTTGAATGTGCTTTAAATGATTTCCAACTAAATATGCTCCTTCATTAAATGTTTTGACCAATCTTTGGAAAATATAAATAGTTTGTTTATGTTTTCAAACAAAAAAAGAGAAACAGATTTAAGTTTTTCAGTTGTGGAAAAGAGTTGATTCAAGATTTAAAACATTCACATCAAAGCTTTGGGTTTTCTAAGAGAGTGGAATAGGATTGCATTCGTATTGATTTCAGATTGTTCTGTAAACAAGTTTAATTTCTTCTCAACCTTCTGTATTTCTAGTATTGTGTTGCCAAGGAGTGTTGTGTGCTCTTGAGGTGGTCAAGATCAATACTCTTGGTGTGTGATTTGTCAAAGTGAGTGTGTTTCTTGAAGGGTTCAAGGTCACTGCTTTGGTGGATTGTGTGTTGTAATCTGGTTTAATTACTTAGTGGATTACCTAGTGGTTTTCTGGGGACTGGATGTAGCTCTTGGTTTAAGAGTGAACCAGTATAAACTGTTGGTGTATCTTTCTCTTACCCTTAAACTCATTTACATTCTATTTTTAGCTTTATTGGTATAAACAACCGATTGTTTTTCTGCTGCTTTACTGTTTTATTGATCTTGTTCTTGGCTAACCTAATTTTTGTTCAGGATTCAAACAAAGAATTTTGTTAAAAATAAAAAATATTTCAAAAACCTCTCTTAAACAATTCACCCCCTCTCGTTTAAGGCCATATATTCTAACAATAAAAACAAAGAAAAGTAAGTGCATTCACATCTTGAAATTCAAGATGCTAAAACAAAGGGATTCTATTTGTGTGGCAAATTGTTTTCATAACTATGGAATTTTATCCTTCTTGCTTTAACAAGTTCTAAAACATAAAGTTCATAGTTAAAGTCTAAGTAAGTTTCTTTGAGTCTTAAAACATGCTTTTGTTGTTTGTCTTATTTAAAGTTTTGTCTTCATATTGATTCATATTTGGTTTAGCTTTCTTTCTTTAATCTTTTCTTGCTTAACTTTAAATTTTCTCAAGTTTTGTGGAGTCCTTTTTGAGTGATCGATAAATTTTTGTCCTATTTCACTTGAAGCTCTTCTCGCAAGTGTGGGCTCTAGAAATTTGGAACCTTTCTTTTGAGTGAACTTAACCCTCTTTCATCTTTTTCTCAAAAAAAGAAGTTGAGTGATACACGTAAGTGAGTGATTTAATTGTTTTTTTAAACTAATTATTTAATTATTTATTTTTTTGTATACAATTATGGCTTACTTGTCATTCTTCCAAGCCACATTCTTCTTAAAGGGAAAAAATATTTTGGAGCTTGAGGAAACCAATAGGAACTTGGTTTAAAGAGAAAAATTATGGAGAGGCTTCAAGTTGTAGAAGAATCACAAAAGAGGCAAATCCGGAAAAGAATATGAGAGCCTAAAAGTACCACAAGGTATCAAAGACATTATGAAAGCCAAGAGGAAGATGAGGAAGAATGGAGAGACCTAATTATGAAGTTAGGCGTCACCATCATCAACAACCCAAGAAGACAATTCCTTTTGTAATATTTGCCACTGAAAAATATAAAGATGAAGTTTTATGTGATGTTGTGTCAATGGAAGCCACACATGCTTTTGGGGCCTTGGCAATATAATAGAAAGATTTTACATGATGGCCATACCAAAAAAATTTCTTTCAAGTTCCAAGGACACAAGATTAACTAAAAAACCTCTATCTCCGAAAGAAGTTAATGAGGATCAAATAAAAATGAAAACAAAAAGAGAAGATGAAAATAAAAATCAAAACGAGTCTCATCATCTCACCACATGCGGTCAAAACAGTAACGTTGGCTCGTCCAAAAATAAAAACTGCTTATCCTAGGTATTCTCCTTCCTTATCTTTTCCATCCATTAATAGTTCTAAATAATTGAAATATTTATTACAAAATTTGAGGATGATTTTCAAAATCCTTCTAAAGATTTACACCTTATAAGAGCCATTACACATCAAATTCACTTTCTCCCTAAACATTCTTTACAAATACAACATGTATATAAAACTAATAAACAAGAACTTCAAAAGTTCGATGCACGTAAGTTTGATTCACTTCACACCTTTTGAAATCTTCATATCTTTTATGTGAACAAACTAATTTATGTTATCTACAGGAGTTCTAAATTCGAGGACAAATTCTTTCCAACCTGGAGGGCCTGATATGACCCAACATTGCAAGAAGTTAACCACAAACCCAAATTACTATTCAAGACTAGGTTAAACATCAACTATTTTTTTCCTGTTAGTCTTTCTAAGACAAGTTTAGTTTGTAATCAATTGGGCTCACATTGGCCCATTCAGAAGAAGAAAAAACTCGCTTAGGTTTTTAGAAACCTTAGTTTCTAGAAGACTGCACATGTGCCACCCATGTGTTCACCTTTGACCTAGATTCTAGAAGACTCCCCCATGTGCTCACATTTGACCTAGTTTTTAGAAGCATGTAGTCATTTATGCCCCTATCCTTCCTCTCTTCCTCTCCACGACACTCATATTTGTAAATAGGATGTCTCCCTTATTGTAAATCACATGAAGTAAAGAAACTAAGCTTGAATGAGTCTAAAGTGTTCCTATATTTTATTTTAGTCTTATCTTGATAGCTGCAAGTGGTGACTCCATCCTCACTCATCTTGGAGCTTCCTCCCCCAAGTGGTGTGATCCCTCTTCATTTCTTTCCACTCCTTACCGTTTTCTCTTCAATTACGCCATTACTCTTCTTTTCTTTTGCTGATTATCTCTTTAATTGTTCCGCCATTTTTTCTTCTTTTTCAATTCGATTTCTTCATTCCTTTGTCTTGCTTTATTTTCCGCAATCATCATCATTATCTTAGTAATTGTGTTTTTATTTTACTCTTTTGAAGAGAATCTTCACAATTATTTAACCACTTGGTAAGTTCGTCTCCGGTGATAATCTTCACTGAGTCTCACCTATTATTGTTAATCACAATCTTAATCCAAGTAAAAAATCATAAAAACATATACAAAGCTAAAATCAACTCACATCACACAATCCATGACCTTGGATTGTAACATTAATTTCCTTCATCTATTCAGCATCAAATAATAACATCATTGGGTTAGAAGAAGTTGTTGGCAACAAAGGTTTGAGTTTGAGACCTAGCTTTTCAAGATGAGCTTTTAGTTCAAGCAGAAGTAAAGCACTAGTAGTTTCTAAGACAACCTTTAGAGTAAGTTCTCATCGACAAGAACAAATGTTTGCCTTTCCAATTCAAGGTAGAACACGAATGAGCATGTGGGCAAGACAACTTTAAAAGCATGTTGACTCTGAATGGAAGTACATCTTGATGACTTAGCTCAGCATGGCTCGAGAAGGAGGATATGACAAATCCACGTAGAGAGTTCTTGGTAGAATGTGGGTCACGCATTTCTACCTAGGATTCAGTTTATATGTTTCTAACTTGATGCATAGAATGTTCATATGTAATGTTATTTTATTATTATTATTTTTTTGTACTTACCCAACTTTGGGTTTAAGGTAATTGTCTTGCCTTTTTTTTAACCACATGTACACGCATGCATGAATAAAAGATAAAACAATCAATATATTTTCTCCATCTTATCAATTCAAGTATTGTTTGTGTTCACAATGTCACAAGGGATATGTTGATGGTGTATGTATTTATGTAGATATTTAGTACACAAGATCATTGACTTGAATGGATCCACATGATAACATTTAAACTATGATTTTTAATCATGATGTTGAGGTTTGATACAACTGAACAATAAGAAAAAAAAAACATGTGTTATTAGGTTGTAAAAGAGGTTACAAATATAAGAGTTACAAAAAGAATTTATAATTCACTATTACTGAAATAAGGAAATATGATTGTCCATTTAAATTGCGTGAAAAACTAGTACATAACGAAGGATGGTGGATTGTGTTTGTAATATGTAGACATCATAATCATGAATTGATTGATATATTAATATGTCATCCATATGACATCAAATTAAAACCTAATGAACAGTCCATGTTGGTTGACATAAAAGCTACAAATATTTTACTAAATTTGAAAGAGAATAATTTAGACAATACCATTACTATAAAGCAAGTATATAATGTGAAAGATGCACAATCATAAAGATGATCAAGAACTAAAATCTAATAATTAATAATGCCTATTAGAGATGATAAAAAGAACCAAGTCCACACGGTTGCCTTTGGCTTTTTAAATGTTGACAAGTAAATAAGAAAACAACTTTATTGGACTTCTTGAAATACTTAGACTATTAGTGATAGATCTTGCTTCACTACAAACACTTAGCACTATTTTCCCATAAACTTCCAACCTTCAACATTGGTTTCACGTTGAAAGGAATGTAAAAACTTTATAAAGAGACGTGGTAGGTGGTAAAGGATGCATGAGAATATGTGATGCATTGTCCAAGTTGTGATACATTAGAAGTTGTGATACATTAGAAGGGTGTGTTTAATTTTTTGAAATCGTTTATTCATCATAATTATTATTATTTGTTGATAATGTGAACACCATATGGATCATTCCATACTGGAAAAAGTTTATTAGTGCATGAACAAACAAGTGTTGCATTTAAGAAGTACAAGTAAAAGATATGTTTCAATTCCTATAAATGCTACTCTTTTATTTCAATTCACACGCGCGCACACACACATATATATGTACGCGCGTGTTATATATATATATATATATATATTAGTCTCTAATAACGTTATATACATTTAGTAACATCAACCTCGCTGATTTGGAAATTTTTAATGGCATGGCACGTGATAATGATAGAAACATATGCATTTAGCATTGCTACACATTAATACATGGCATATGCCTATAGTCAGCAACCTTGAAATGCCTTCTCAAATGATTTTCATATTTTTTTACAATTAAAGGAGGATAAGTTTTGTTCTCCTTTGATTTTAGATAAAACTAAAAATAGAAATAATTATAGATGTCAACTACGGAATTAATATTAAATGATGGAACTGATTGCAAAAACATGTGGTTACAAGAATTTCTTTCTATAAAGAATACAAGTTTCTAGCAATAACTATAAACAACAGCATACTTCTTAGTGATCTGCAACAAAAATGCTCCACTCACCAGACTGATTTCTAGTTTCTTTAGAATGTATTAACTAGCCTGAGACTGAATCTTGGCAATGAATTTCTCCATATCAGGTAACTTCGATAAGAATTTATAGATGGGAAAAATGAAGAAAGTATGGTTGTAGAATGCTTTACTACTCAGTGACGTATACAAAAGGTAAATTCTGGATATTTTGATTAAAGGTTTACTGGATAAGATGTCTAGGTTATCACCATAGATGGCTTCTGAAAGGAATGTTGTTTTATGAGTGCAAGTATTAAAGGTGCCCAGATGACTAGGTTACTAACTGCTTCCTTGTAACATATGCCCCTGTCCTGCATAAGGCTTGCAAATTTAGGAGTACAATTTAGATAACTCCAATTCTAAGGTGCCTGTGAGTTGTAACTAACCTCATTGATGTGGCTGTGATTATACACCTTGAAAGGAAGCACATGTTCACTGGTATCAGCTGATAGTCCCAACTTGTTCAGATGTCCTGTACTGCCATGTCAGTCATGCAAAACAGTCCTGTTTTGCATTTGCCGTGGTAGGTTTCTGGCCCTTCAACACACTAAATCCATCAAATTTTACATAATTGTGATGTAAACAGTAAGTTGGGTTTCCAACTTCCATATTGCCAGAATTGACCAGGTATTGGACCTAGTACTTAATGAAGGAGGGTAGTGAAGCATGAAGTTCAGCCAGGCATTGAAAGATCCAATTAAGAAGTTGTTCTTTTGGTAGCTCTAAAAGAAGTTCAGCCTGCATGAAGAAAATCATTAGGAAAAAGGAACATAAACTTATTACATATGATTCTGGGTATGGGGCCTAGGTTATCGGTACAGATAGGAAGTATGCATAATGCAAAAAAAAAAACTACATTATTAGATACAAATGGCCAGAAAAAAAGAGAAAATACTGGACACATAACTCTTCATATAAATGGTAAAAAAATGTTGTTGGCTCTTTAAACGAGTATATAGCTAATCTTGTAGCTAAAGGCTTTCATTGACAACCTAGCTATGATTTTCATTAAATCTTCTCCCCTATCATCAAACCGGAATTCATATTACATTGTCTTTGGCAAATAGTAATCGTTAGCCTCTTGTTTATACTAAATGTTAATAATGCTTTTTTAAATGGTGTTTTAGATGAAACATTTTACATGCAACAACCTCCAGATTTTGCATCTTCTGGTCCTTCTTTAGCGTGCAAACAAGACAATGCTATCTATGGTTAGAAGCAAGCCCTACGTCAATGGCTTGCCAAACAAGGAACACTGTTTATCAATGTCAAACTAACACTATTTATTTGCTAGTTTAAGTTGATGATATGATTATAACAGATAGTTCTTCTACTTTTGTTCAAAGGATTATCAATCAACTTAATTTTGCCTTCCCTCTTTAGGCAGTTTGGTCACCTTGATTACTTTTTGGAATAAAAGTTAGAACTCTTCAGGGCGGTTCCTTATTCTATAACCCAAAGCAAATATCTTCATGATCTTTTACATGGATCTAATATGTTTGAAGCTAAGTTTATTTCTTCCCTTATGGTCTCTAATTGCAAATTATCAAAAGAGGTTCTGATTTTCCTTTTTGATGAACTTCCTATAGATCTATTGTAGGTTCTCTTCAGCGTCACTTGAAAATGATTAATCTAAATGAGAGAAGATTTTATTTCAATTGATTAATTTGAAACCATAAATCATAATTCTCTATATAGAGAATTCTAAACCTAAAATATTGATTATAAATAGATATCTAAAATCTTCTAACGACTTGTTATAGCTTCTAACAAGACACTTAATATCCTACTAACAACACTTCCTATCAAGTGGATATCTATCATTCCCAACTTGCAGATGAAATCATGATATTGTTCAATTGGAAGGCCTATTGGAAACAATATGCTAAATGAAGCCCAAATGGGACATAAGTAGTGATAAGGTCGTTGTCCAATTCCTCTTTAAGAAATTGTTGATCTATCTTTATGTGCTTGGTCTTATCATGCTGAACTAGATTGTGAACAATGCTAATAGCTGATTTATTATGACAATAACAAAACATAGACCAATGTTGCCAAGATCGCAAGTTTACTCGCATTCTCGCACGAGTCAGCTAGTTTGGAGGGCCAGTCGAGGTGAATCGGCTAACGGATCGGAATTGGAGTAGATCGAGTGAGGTGTCGCATGGCTCAGTGGATCGACTGAGGTTGTCAATCCTAGATCGTGACTCGTGCGCAGCCATTTTTGGCCAAAAAAATGGAGTTTGGTTGCTCCAGTTAAAACCCAGGCAGGGAGAAGATTCGATGATCTTGTGCAACAACTTCAATGGTCTTGTGCAGTGGCGGCAGCAGCAACGCACGCTCTGATGAGGCTGTGACGGTGGTAGAAAATGAAGAAATTAAATGGGAAGTTGTGTCGTGTGTGGTGCATGAAAATGAAGGAGTTGTTGCCCAAAAATAAACCATAATTTCATAAAATCTAATTCAAACATGTGGGCCTTGGCCCATTTTTAATACCCAACCCATTGCAACCCTAATTCAAATTAAGTCATTGGAGAAGTGTTCTGCAATCGCTAGAGGAAGTGAGCAATAATATTAATTTAAAACCCTAATTAAACAAGGTTTATTTGGTTCTTACTTGGCCTATTTAAAATATTATAAGTGCCTAATAATTCTAATCCACATCAGACTTCTAATCTTTTCTTTAAGTTATCTATAAGTATATATTGTAAAATTCTTAGTAACTCTTACGAGTCGAGTTACAATACTCGAGTTACGATCTTTTATCTCTTTCCTGATTCTCTTACGATTTACGAGTTTGACAACATTATCATAGACTCTTCATATACCACTTTAAGATCATTTAGAATAATTCTCATCCATAAAAATTGACACACCACATGAGCCATAGCTCAAAAATTCAGCTATGCTCTAGACCTTACAATAACATTTTGTTTCTTACCTCTCCTAGTCATCAAATTTCCACCCAAGAACATGCAATATCCTGGGGTGGAGCTCCTATCTGTGACAAACTCTGCATAATCTACATAAGTATACACCTCCTTTTCAATTTTTCATTCCTCTTTAACAATAATCCCCTTCCTGGACTTGTCTTCAAATATCAAAGGATTATGTTCACAACTTGTAAATGTCTCTCCCTTGGATCATGCATGAAATGACTAACTACACTCACAACATAGGCTATGTCAGATCTAGTGTGGGCTAAGTAAATGAGTTTCCCCATAAGTCTTTGATAATGACCTTTATTCATAGAATTTCCCTTCATCAATCCCAATTATATGGTTTTGTTCTATAGGAACTTGAGTGGTCTCGCAATCAATCTTACTTGTTTCTTTGAGAAGATCAAGAACATACTTTCTTTGGGAGATAAAGATATTTCTTAGAGTAAGCTACTTCTATCCCAAGGAAGTACTTTAATTTTCCTAGATCCTTCATCTCAAACTGAGCAACAAGCTTTTCTTTCAAGATTTGTTTTCCATGTTCATCATCTCTTGCAACAATCATATCATCAACATAGACCAAGAGTAATATAAGTTTACCTTCTGGTGAATGCTTAATGAACAGGGTATGTACACCTTTACTCTATCGATACCCCATCGAGATCATAACCTGAGTGAGTTTACCAAACCAAGCACAAGGTGACTGCTTAAGTCTATACAAGGCTTTCTTCAACCAACACACTTTATTCCCTTCTTTAATAGACTGAAAACCTAAAGGAATTTCCATGTAAACTTCTTCCTCTAAAAGTCCATGCAAGAAAGCATTTTTCACATCAGATTGTTGCAATTCCGAACCAAAATAAGTTGTCAATGATATTCATCTTTGCTATTGGAGCAAATATCTCCTCATAATCAACAACATAAGTCTTGAGTATATCTTTTAGCAACTAACCTTCCTTTGTAACAGTCTAATGTGCCACCAAATTTATACTTTACATTATAAACTCATCTTCATCCTGCTACCTTTATATTGAGTGTGTGCCACCAAATTTATACTTTACATTATAAACTCATCTTCATCCTACTACCTTTTTATTGAATGGTCTGTCATCAATTTCCTTTGGCTGGTTCTTTTCTAAGGCATCCGTCTATTCATTTATGAGTTGAACCCAATTTTCATCCTTTAATACTTCTTGAAATGATGTAGGGACTCTATTTGCATCAATGGCTGAGAGAAAAATCTGGTGTTGCATATATAGATGTTTAGTGGTCACAAATTGAGAAATAGGGTACTTGGTACAAGACAGAGTTCCTCTTCTCAAAGAAATGGACAGGTCATCAAGGTCAGGCTCACAATTATTATTCAAGGAATTTTTCAAAAGTTTAAAGGGTGCCAAAAGAAGGAAAAGTTACCCTAGCTTAGATGATTGGAGTTGTTTTTGGATCAGTTTAGGTTGCTTTTATATCCTTTGATATTGTATATAGGAGAAACTCTCTAGATGACTAGTTCCTAGAATTGACCTTAATTTGGGAACAAAGTTGCCCTTGTTAGGAAGAGCTTCAAAGACATCTGCAGATGTCTCAAGAGAAGTATTAGGAGTACCGAGAGTGGTATCAGCATGATACGGTTCCTATATGATTGGGACAAAAGATGACTCGAGATTCAGAAGACTTAGCTTCAAAAGTGCTCTCCCCCTAGAGCTGAGGAAGCATGTAAAAGGATGTAATTCCAACTTTCTTTCTTTTCACTCTCTATATAAAGAGAATCTTTGTTCCTTTGTACTTTTTTATCAATACAAAATTTTCTTTTTTTGTTTCTCTTCTCTCTCTCTTAAATATAATATAACAAACCGTTATCAGATACTGCCTTAAATAAGTCTATAAACAGGAAGTAATTGATAGCTTTAACATTAGCTATTCAACATTAGCGACCCAACTTATTAAGACAAAAAAGTTCAAGATAATTGTTATTAGAGTAGAGGATTATTAAACATAATCAACAAAATTGGTTGGTGAAGCTCTTGGTATACGAATTTGACATTGTATATAAAATGGGAGCTTCAAATAAGGTGGCAGATGTGTTATCGAGAAAAGAGGAAGATAAAGAGTTGCAGCTTGTATCTAGACCCTATTGGCAGGATGTTTCAGAAATAGATGCAGAAGGTGATCCTATTTTATCAAAAATTAATGAGCTTAAACAGTATCATAACTTGCATAGTAAATATACCCTAGAACATCCTTATTCCACTCATTCTATAGTTGATGTTTTCGCAACAACTTGGTACCAGGCCCCATTTGTAAACAGCCTCAAACATTTCATCTATTTATTTAAACTTGGTATCAAAATGGGATTGCTGAAAGGAAAAACCGTCATCTTCTTGAGGTTACTAGAGCTTTACTTTTCTAAACGTCTGTTCCTAGATCTTACTAGGGGAAGCAATCCTGACTACCACTTATTTGATTAATAAATTACTCTCTTGGGTTCTAAAGGGTGTTACTCCTATTCAGCTTATGACCACATTTTATCCTTCTATTCCCATGTTGACTAGCTTTCAGAATCATGTCTTAGGTTGTCCTGTTTTTGTCCATGTTCATAGTCCTTATTGGGGTAAGTTAGATACTCGCGCCATCAAATGTGTCTTCATCTGTTATGCCCCCAACAAAAAGGGGTACAAATGTTATCACCCTCAAAGTCGTAAAGTCTATGTTTCCAAGGATGTCACACCTTTCATGAAACAGAGTCTTTCTTTCCTAGTTCTCAACTTCAGGGGGAGAGTATTCAAGAAGCTGAGGTTCTTGAGTTGCCACCTTTTCCTTTGTTGTAGGATTCCATTCTTAGGGAGGATGACAAAGATCCTACACCCACATCATTACCAGAGAAAAATAATGAGGACAAATATTTTGGAAATAATATCAGCGAACGCAACAGGAACCCGTCCTGGTCGAACAACTTCAATTGTTCGAACCGGAGGTAAGAACTCGTACCCTTGAGACTCTTGAGGACACCTTAAATAATTCTTTTGAACCTAACCTAATGATTTATCTATTTCCTAGAGAAAAGAAAAAATATTTTCTACCAAATATCAATTTGTGTCTACATAAAAGTTTTTATGCAACACCGGAGTTTTCTTTCAACTATTGACTCTATCAGAATCCCTACATCAGTACAAGAAGCCTTAAAATATGAGAACTGGATTCGAGCCATGAATGAAGAAATAAGTGCATTAGAAAGGAATGAGACTTGGGAAATTGTAGAGAGACCAAAAGATAAGAAGGCAGTGGGTTGTAGGTGGATATACACAGTTAAGTATAAGTCTGATAGCACACTGGATCGGTATAAAGCAAGGTTGGTTGCAAAAGGGTATGCTCAAACCTATGGGATTGATTATGAGGAGACTTTTGCTCCAGTGACAAAAATGAATACAGTTAGGATTATTTTCTCCCTGGCAGCGCACTTTGGTTAGGAGATGCATCAATTTGATGTTAAAAATGCCTTCTTGCATTGAAGCTTGGAGAAAGAAGTATACACGAAGATTCCACCTGGTTATGATGCTATTGATGAAGAAAATAAGGTGTGCAGACTTAAGAAGGCCCAATATGGTCTTAAACAATCACCTTGTGCTTCGTTTGGAAGGTTTACTCAAGCTATGGTATCTTTGGGGTACTGACAAAGACAAGGTGACCATACTCTATTTATAAAACATTCACAAAATTGTAAACTCACTATACTTTTGGTCTATGTAGATGATATGATTATTATAGGTGATGATGAGATTGAAAAACAAACTTTGAGCGAGACTGGTTGCTCAATTTCAGATGAAGGATCTTTGGAAGCTGAAGTACTTCCTTGGGATAGAGGTTGCTTACTCTAGACAGGGCATCTTTATTTCTCAAAGGAAATACATCTTTGATATCCTCAAAGAGACTGGTAAGTTGGATTGCAAGACCACCGAAGTGCCAATAGAGCAAAATCATAGGATTGAGAATGATGAGGAAAATCCAAAGGTGGAGAAGACACAATATCAAAGACTTGTGGGAAAACTCATTTATCTATCACACACTAGGCCAAACATAGCTTATGCAGTTAGTGTGGTTAGTCAATTCATGCATGATTTAAGAGAAAGACACTTGCAAGCAGTAAATAGAATTATTCAGTACTTAAAAGCCTCTCCAGGGAAAGGATTTCTATTCAAAAAAGGGGAAAACTTATCCATGAAAGTATATATTGATGCTGACTATGCAAGGTCAATTGTTGATAGGAGATCCACCACAGGCTATTGCATGTTCCTAGGTGGAAATCTGGTGACATGGAGGAGCAAGAAACAAAATGTAGTTGCAAGATCAAGTTCAGAAGCAAAATTTAAAGCCATGGCTCAAGGGGTTTGTGAACTATTATGGATGAAGATCATACTCGATAACCTCAAAATAAAATATGAATCTCCTATGGGTTTGGTGTGAAATAATAAGTTTGTCATCCGTATTGCACACAATCCAATTCAACATGACCGAACAAAGCACGTAGAGATAGACCGAGATTTCATTAAGGAGAAGTTGGATAATGGTCTTATAGCCACCGAGTACATTCCTTCAAGACTCCAATTGGCAGATATGTTTACTAAGGGACTTCCCACAAAACACTTCAAAGATCTTACTTGCAAGTTAGGAATGATAGATATACATTCACCAACTTGAGGGGGAGTGTTGAATAATTAGGAGATAATTATTCCGTAATTAAGTGCAATGTTCATTCTCTATTTATTAGGACAGATTTGATATCTTTTAGTCATTTGATTTGATTTGTATAGCTTTAATTACCTATTATTTCTTTCCTTAATTACGTTGTAAACAATCTATAAATTGAGACTGTAATCACATTTGTAAATACATCAGGAATACATTTCATCTATTTCTTTCAACTTGTCTTCAATTTCTTATTCTATTTTATTCTTATTTCTTGTTTTTATATTCTCACCTACTTCTGAACTATATTCAGTCATCATGTTCTTAATTTTTCCTTATGTTGTTTTGTGTTCCTTTTCTTGTTCTTATCTCATATACGTTATTGTGTTGATGGAATCCTTGATTCAAGCCTCTCATGGATTCAATTCATGACTTAAGACAAGGATGAGATTCTAATTGTTATCTAGTCTTCTCACTATTATGTTGTTTAAGCTTCCAATGCTTATATGTACTCTATCAAACTGTTAACTCAAGAAGGCCCCCATACATCACTGAATTTATGAAAATGGGTATGATGTTTTATATATCTGGATAGAATAATAAGATTTAGTTGCTAACTGACCCACGATTGAACAAATTGGATTTTTTATTGAAAAAAAGGGGAACAACTTTTCCATGTAAGCAAAATTAGGGTGTCCTAGGCGATAGAGCCTTAATATTACATCATCTTTGGAAGAAATGACATGGGCAGTCTTGATGCTAAAACAATATAAGCAAAGAGCCTGTTTGGATACAAGCTAAAAGCACTTTTAAGAGTTTCTTAATTCAAAATATAGAGCTTTGTCTAGTATAGGAGCTCTCAAAAAGCTCTTCTAGCTTTGTATCCAAAGAGACTGAAAATGAAGCATAAACGAACTTCCTGTCCAAATGCATTAATTTCAGACCAAAAGAAAATTATGCTTCGTGATTCTATACAAATTGAATGGAATTTTATGCATAAAAATATCTATCAATAAAATGACCAAATTAATTATATACTATTACATATTTCATGTGTAAAATAAGGCAAAAAAATGAACAAAATACAAAGGCAGATCTCAAGAGATGTCAAAATTCATCAATATAAAGAATTCAAAGATAAAGAAATTCTTTGGAATACCTTAATTTGGTCCCCCTCAAGAACCAACGACTTTCTATGTAAATCTGATGCCATGGACTCTGTCATCAGCTTGAATACCTTTTTACTCATGTTTGTTTTCATGAAGATCATCTTCCCTAAAGAGTAGATTCTGCTTATCCCTAAATCAGCCGCCATTCTCCTCATGTAAAGCTTCTTTAGTAAAATCTCCATGGAGCGAGGCTCTTTGCCATATTGGCGGCGCAAATTCTCTGTAAATTGCATCAGACTCCAGATGTCTTTCTCGGCAACTCTCTCAGCATCACTTAAAATTTTCATAGGGTTCTCCAGATAATTAATGTAGTCAGAAGGGAGATGAGGATTTATGTTCATGTCAACCTAAATAATAATAAAGTAGAAAATGCATCAACCACAACATCTCTACTATATGCATTTATACAGATGCCAGATACACATTATACCTACATAAGTACAAAGACACTAGAAATGAAGAGAACACCAGGAAGAATATTATCAGGACCATTTCGGTGTAGGCTTTGAACGGTTTGTATTCACAATTCAATGTTAATTTGGCTATTTTCTATTCACATGTATAGTTGAATAAAGTGTATACCTAGAGTGAGATACTATTTATTTGATGGAATATTCTATTGAGTGCCCAAAGGCACGCTGTTGAAGTAGTAAATATTTAAATGTGCCTATTAAATGTTTTAAATTACTAAAAGTATACATAAAATGACTTTGGCAAATGATTTTGACGTTTTTAATAAAATAAATACTTTATTTTCCAATAAAACATTTTTACCTCATTCCATAGACAACCGCTTATTTGATTGTGAGAAAAGCATTAAAACAACTTTTTATGTTCTACTTTTTTTCTTGAAAAACTAATCTAACTACAATATAGCCTTTCTTTCAATCATGTTTTAACTAAAAAATAATTAAAAAAAAATCAAAATGGTCCCTTAATTAATAGAACTACAAATTAATCCAAAAGTTTGCTTGAACAATTAAAAGAATAAAAAAACTTCCAAAGCAAATAAGAAAGGGTTCTACAAAAGAGAAAAATTCATTCTGCTAAGGACTGATTATATAAATGATATACCTATCATTCAAAATCTTGTCTGTAAGTTCAACTTACAGAGGAAAGATTCCAAATAACAAAATTAGTCTTTAAGTTCAACAAACAGATCCAAACAACAAAATGAGTTCATTATATCATCTAACCCCAATGGCACCAATAATTATTTAGTAATTACTTTCGTGTGTTTGACATTATTATATTATTATAAAAGTTATGATAGATGACCAAAAAGAGATAAATGCAAACTATAAAATCATATTTTCTCGGTTTTCAAGGAAAATCTTTAATTGCAACAGCATTTTACATTTTCCTGTTTCACCTCAAGCAAGAGAAAAACATCGTCAGAATTGACTTGTGGAACTGTATATATCAGCATTCAGATAAACACGTATAAAGCATTTAATTATTCTAATAAATCCTTTGTGGTACATCAAACATACCTGTACCGAGTGATAAGGAACTGAAACAACACAGTGATCTTCAACCTAGAAATGAAAGAAGAATAGGATAAGCCCAAAACTAACAGGCAGACGACCAAAAATTCTTCTATTTTAACTAGTCTAAGACCAATGCCACACGCCAAAATACACATCACAAATCAAAGTTTACCTTGGACAAGCTCTCGAAGAGCATCTCAAAAAACAGATCAACACCAACATTTCCAACATCTCCTGATTGTTGTTCACCAAAAATTGCACCAAAACCTCTTATACCCATGTCTTTCTCAGCTAGTTGGAAGCCTTGACCAAGTTCACGACATTCTTCAATAGCAGCAAGCCTCTCCTATGGGAGAACACCAAGGAGAATGTTGGATTTAAGCAATTGTTTAGTACCTAACTTTCTATATTTGAAATGAAAGAATCAATTTAGTGATAGGAATATTAATGAAGTATGGAATATACCAAGTTTGATGAACCCGATATTCTTTTGTGATATATGTTCTACAAATAAAAGGTACAGATTGATGAGAAACATACCAATGCTTGATCAGAAAGCAGGCCTTTGTCAGGATAAAATAAGTATGCATGTGCTTCCTTATCTGCTCGCCCAACCCTTCCACGCAACTAGAAATATTGAACAAATAAAAACTAATTAACAGCATGGTCTGATTTCCTGTGCTGTAAAAAAAGTTTGAAAAAGTTTAAAAAAAATGCATACAGGTTCTACTTGCTTTTACATCTGCATAACTTTGTAAATATACTGACAAGTACCAAAGACTTGGGAATTCACTCTTAAAAGTAAGTTATGAAGGAGAGAGAACCAAACACTTAAATACTCCATCAAACATCTAAGCACTTGGGGAACCCAAACCTTGTACGTTATTAAGGAGAGAGAACCAAACACTTAAATACTCCATCAAACATCCCATACATCTCAATGTGGGACTTGGATACACCATAATACCCAAGTTCTTATCATAGCACCTCCCCTAAGAGAATTATTAAAGGAAAAGAAAGAATAGGGTAAATCCCTTGTGTATATTGAACACATAGGGTTATGTTTATATAGGAAAAAGAAACATATGGGCTAAGCCCATTACATAAATATGAGATATCTAA
>Ga0123341_1001494_pt1 | contig 17702 bp, 5 predicted proteins | sample Turbeapinknodule_FD_89959 | JGI IMG/M metagenome (GOLD analysis project Ga0123341, IMG submission 89959) | Root nodule microbial communities of legume samples collected from Mexico - Turtle bean Mexico pink nodule | ecosystem: Host-associated > Plants > Roots > Nodule | place: Mexico: Nepantla...
ACTTTATATAACGTTCAGTACACAATAATTTTCTATATTTTAATACTTTTTCTGAAATATATTATCGTAAAATAAAATTATGGTAGTATATTAGACATTAAATAAATGTATATAATAAAATGAAAAAAATAATTAAAATGGAGTTGTATTTAAAGATGATTTAATTTTTATAAAAAATAGGCGAGGTAGTAATAAATAAAATTTAGTTTTGAGAGTGAGACGAGTGTTTTTAACAGTAAGAAAAGAAATGATATAAGAGTTGGGAAAGTGTAGGAGGCTAACTAACAGGTGAAAAGTGACTAAGTTTCAACCTCTATGTGTAGGTTTCATTTGATGCCATCATTCTTTATTTTTGTCTGTGATTGATTGAGGGAGTAAATGAATCCACAGTGAGTGAAGAAGGCTTTGCAATTGCATGCTTTTCCTTCCAATAGGGAGTGCCGTGAGATTCAGATTAGAATTGGAATTGGAATCGACAATTGAATTTTGAATTTTGAATTTATGCTGTTGGGCTGCCGCCGGCTCTGGATTGGGTGGTGAATCGGTGAAAGATGCGACGGCGGGCTGCCGATTTTCGGCGCCCGGTTCGACGGAGGTTTTCATATTGGATCTGGCTTCTCCTCGCCTTCTCCTCTATCCTAGCTCTCCTTCTCTTCCTTCTCCAACACAACCACCACCACCAAGATCCGCATCATTATCCCTTGCCGGTAACTCTCAACTTCTCTCTTCTCTTTTCATTCCCAATCGCAACTAATTCATACCATACTCACGTATATCTTACATTTACTTAGCCGATAAGATTATGATTTCACTGATTAGATCCTAATTCAAATCTTGTCTTTTCGGCTACTCACTCTTATTCACTAGCTTCTCGCCATTAGCGTCGTTCCTTGTGGTAATCCAATGTCCGTAAATTTGGTGATAGATGAGGTTTGTCTACAGTGAGCCAATAAGAGTGTTTGTGTTTTTTTAATTTTAGTAGGATAAGTTCATTATGCGCTTTATATCAAATCTTGGGTGGATTCAGCTTTATTTGCTCCTTTGGGAGGAGTTATGTGTACAAGTAACAATAGTAACGTTTATGGTTGGATGGGTTTTTGGAGGGAGAGGAGCTTCCAGGACTCTATTCATATGGTTTGAATCTGTTTACTTCTGTTACGAGTGGCTTTTGTTTAGCATGTTAAATCATTTTTTTTTTCTTTTGTACTTTGGGTATACTGAAATCTGTGTTTGAATCCTATTGAGAATACGAAGTAAAGGACATTGGTTATTGTTGAATAAACCAAGATTTTTTTAATTACCTTTTACCCTTTTGAAAGGTAAGAGATTAGAGAACTGGTGCTACAGGTGGAAATTGTTTAGTGATTAACTACTAAAATGGGAAACAGGCATTTATTACTAGGTTTGGGAACTGTTCTGTATTTACTTGCGCATCATTCCCCTTACAACTGTTCACTCACATGCCACCCAATCTTCAGAAATTTTTATGCCATAGTTTCTAATTCAACCAAAACCCGTGACTTGTTTCGATAGTCATTCTACTTTTCAACAACAATCTATTATTCATTTGACTCCCCCTTCCGTGTCTTGTTTAGTATCCACCTCCTGTTCAATTGACCTTTTTCCAGATATGTAGTTTGTCAGAATGATGATAAACTTTTCATCATTCTATTATATTGGCATCCTTTGCTATGGTTATTATCTAAAGCTCTTTCAAGTCATCCAACAATCTGGAAAATATATAAAACCATGACGTGCTTCTCAGGAAATGTTTTCATGAATGAGTTTAGTTTGGATAAACTTATTGATAAACACTGACCGGAGAAGGAATTGCAAAGGTAAAATAAATCAAACTTCTCTAGACAAACTAAAATCAACTTACGAACCTCACCTTTTCTGAACTTTTATCTAATTTCTCCAAAAGTTGAGGTGTATAACTTGCTTTTAACTTATGAGAGAAATTTGATTATTTTACCTTCATATTTCTTCTATAATTACGTATGAAGAAGTTTATCTAAATCCGGTCACGATACTAATTGTAACATTTGCTTCTGTATGCATGAATTAATTTCATACTCAATTTTCTTTATGATATAAAACGCATAAGTTGAGTGATTTCTCATCAATATGAAATAGTAAACATGATTAAATGTTTTTTGATAGTGTAAAAGAGTGGGTCTTGAATACTACTGATGCATGTAAAATAGGCTATAGAAGTGAAAGACCAGAGACCCTGACTTAGAGTCCCAGAGAACTTATCCATTTCTATAAACCACTAGAAGAGATATATTATAGCTCCATATATCGTAGTTTCTGTTGTTACCTTTTAGTTAATATCACTTTCTGTTGTTACAACTTACAAGTAATTCCCTTATCTGTCCCTTTTGGATACTAATGGAGCAGGTGAATTTGCTTTGCAGGAGAGAAATGCAAGAGTTGAACATTTTGCTAAGGAGAATTTGAATTTTACTCAAGAGATTTTAAGTGTAAAATCATTTTCACGACAGTTAGCAGAACAAATGATTCTGGCCAAAGCTTATGTGGTTATTGCCAAAGAACATAACAATCTTCACCTTGCCTGGCAGCTTAGCTCAAAGATCAGAAATTGCCAGCTTTTGCTTTCAAAAGCGGCCATCACTGGTGAGCCCATCACGTTGGAGGAAGCAGAGCCAATTATTAAAAGCCTTTCTCTTCTAATGTTTAAGGCACAAGATATCCATTATGACATTTCAACCACAATAGTAACCATGAAATCACATATTCAAGCTCTAGAAGAGCGAGTCAATGCAGCAATAGTTCAAAGCACCGTGTTTGGTCAAATAGCAGCTGAAGCAGTATCTAAGAGTCTTCATTGCCTAAATGTGAAACTCATGTCTGATTGGCTAAAGATACCATCTCTCCAGGAACTCTCAGATGAGAGGAAAAACTCCCCACGGCTTGTGGACAACAATCTATATCATTTCTGCATATTTTCAGATAATGTACTGGCAACATCTGTAGTTGTAAACTCAACTGTCTCCAATGCTGACCATCCAAAGCAATTGGTCTTTCACATTGTCACTAATGGAGTCAGTTATGGGGTAATGCTAGCATGGTTCCTACGTAATGACTTTAAAGGAGCCACCATAGAGATACAGAACATTGAGGAGTTCCATTGGTTGAATGCATCTTATTCTCCTCTTGTCAAGCAGCTTCTCAATCCTGATTCAAGAACCTTCTATTTTGGAGCATATCAAGATTTAAATGTTGAACCCAAAATGCGGAATGCCAAGTATCTGTCTTTATTGAATCATCTTCGGTTTTACATCCCTGAGATTTATCCGCAACTAGAGAAGGTTGTCTTCCTGGATGATGACCTTGTTGTCCAGAAGGATCTGACCCCACTTTTCTCCCTGGATTTGCATGGGAATGTTAATGGTGCTGTTGAAACTTGTCTCGAAGCCTTTCATCGATACTACAAGTATGTCAACTTCTCAAATTCGGTTATTAGCTCGAGATTCGATCCACAGGCATGTGCATGGGCATTTGGTATGAACATTTTTGATTTGGTTGCATGGAGGAAGGCAAATGTGACCACAAAATATCACTATTGGCAAGAGCAAAATGCTGACGGGACACTCTGGAAGCTGGGGACACTTCCTCCTGCCCTTCTGTGTTTTTATGGTTTGACAGAGCCACTTGACAGAAGATGGCATGTTTTGGGATTGGGTTATGACCTAAATATTGACAATCGCCTCATTGAAAGTGCGGCAGTCATTCACTTCAACGGGAACATGAAGCCGTGGTTGAAGTTAGCCATAGGCAGATACAAGCCACTATGGGACAAGTACATAAATCAAAGTCACCCTCATTTTCAAGATTGTGTCACAAGTTGAAATGCACTACTTCTCGATTGCTGATGGATTATGCAAACTCAGATTATTTTATACTCTTGATCCTTGGTTGCCTAAATGTAGAGTCAGAAGTAGAATTTTTTTACTTTGCTAGGAATTATTTTTCACCCCTTCTCTTATCTACTCCCAAATTTTCTTTTGAATCAATCTTGAAAGAAAACAGAATGATTTCTTATACACTGCAAAGTTTATATGCGTTAGTTGAAGAGATATGAGAGAAATTCATTTTTGGCCGGGAGGGCTATCTTTTCCCTTTATGCAAGTGGTAGAATGATTGTTCTTTAGTAATTCTTGTAATAATTTATCAGCTCTTTCAAATAGCAATGTAATCGAATGAAAACATTTTTTTCCTTTTCCGTCGTGTTATGGGTTACAGAAATCTTACAGTTACCTTTTGCCAGGTGAACGCAACTTTATTTGCTAAACTATAATTTGTTGGGTATTGTGATCCGTTTAGAACTACGTATCAATTGTAAAGGAAAAGACAACTGGTGGAACAAAGACAAGGATTGAGGAACAAACCTGGAAGTAAATTACAACAATAGTAGGACAATGACAGCACAGGTTACCATTTCAATTCCTCAGTTTTAATATACATAATAACAGAACAGGGTAGATTGATAGCATGTTTCAAACAACGTCTTGGCAATACATCTGACACTTAACCACTTCAAACCACTCAAATGATGTACAAGTTACAATACAACCACATCAAAACAAATAGCCGACAGCCACTGTCTTAACTACTTTGTATTTTGTTGTCAGCTAAGTATTGGTTTAATTGTAGTTTAGTTTTCTCTCACTATGCAATATCTTTTTTTTTCAAATTGATTTTTTAACTTTGATTCACCGATAATAACCTTATAATTATTGAAAATAGTTTTTTAAAATATTACATACGTCCAAATGGATGTACCGCTAAAATATTACATCCACCCATAAAAAGTACTTAATGAAACATGGAATGAATTTACTTTAAAATATCATAAATAAACAATATAGTAGTCAAACGGTTGGGATCGAATCTCTAATGACCTACATTACCAAATTGACTTGTGTATTCATTTGGTTTTATTTAAATATTTTAAAACAATTATTGTACCATTTGAATCATGTTAAATCGATCTTGTATAAAATGGATTTTCTTAACCTAGCTGATTAAATAGGTGGGTTGAACCAATTTTGACAATTTTAATAAATAAGTATGTTAAAATGAGTTAATCTAATTCAACTTGTCCTCAACATGAAAAACAAAAAATACTTGGGTTTTGTTAAAAAGAATTTTTTTTATGAAAAATGAGTAATTCATAAATTAAACCACCAGGTGAATAAGGTAATACAATAAATTGATGTAAATAATCTAAATATAAACATATTACAATCACATTTACATCCTACTAAATTATCTTCGCATAAATGTTCTTCACAAACTATCATCAAAACTCGAATAAAAATAGTGTAAAAAAGTAAAATGTGATAAAATTCACAATAGCTTAAAAAAAAGTTTAACAAAATAATATTTTAAAAAAACAAGTCATCAATATGTTTTACGTTAAAATCTCAATTTAGATGTCATAAATGACTTTGAAGTAGTAAATCATTCCAACTCATCAAGTGTTGAAATTGGTTTGAAATAAAATATATATAATTTTTTTTAAATATGGATTAAATTGAACTCAACTCTTAATCTATTTGTTAACACACTTTAATTTTCACATATTATCTTTATAATATATAATTTTGTTAGTATGATCAAATGCTTAATGAAATAAGTGAACATTTTAACTTTACATTTAAAAATAGATGTACAAAATATACTTAAGTGAACAAACTTAATTAACCTGTAGTAAGTTAAGCTGAGCTACAAGTCTCTAATTTATCAAATGATCGAGAGTTAAGTTGAGTTGACTTGTTTTAGTTCAACACGTGATCAACCAACTCGTGTGAACTGGTTAATTTTTTTTAACAACCCCCTAATCAGGCTTCTTAATCCGTTGTTCGATTGAAAGGGTCATGCATGTTAATATATTAAATCAACTAACTCAATCACATGTTAAATTAATTAAGGCACAAATTTAACCACTTTTGACATGCTTATAAGTTAAACTTTCAGTACATATGCAATCAAACTAAGGCTCTGTTTGGATTGAGGAGGGGATTTGTGAGAAGGGGAGGAAGTGGATTTGTGAGGATTAGAGATGATGTGTGAGGATATGTGAGGATGTTTGGATTGAGAGATGATAGAGTAGATTTGTGAGGATGATTTATTGTAAGTTTACAAATTTACCCTTGTTATTAAAAAATATTTGAATAATGAATTATGATTTTTTTTGTGTAGGTTTGAATTAATTAAATATTTTTAATATATAATATTCATAATTACTTATATTTTTTAATAAAAAATTAAAAAATATAATAGAAAATATTTTTGTGTTAAATTGAAATAAATTTATTAAATACATTAAAATTTATGAAAATAATATTTATTATTATATTCATTTGTTACTTTATATAACTATATATATTGTTGATATTATAATTTTTTTTTATTATTTATAATTATATGTTGTTATTAATAGTATAATTAAATATTTTTGAAATTATAAATAATAAATAAATTTATATAATATTAAACTTTATATATTGTAATAAAATGAATGCAAAAGAATATTTTGGTAAAAATACAATAATCCACATCAATCCCTCCAAATCTCTTCATTTTGTGAAGAGTGAAAAAAAACCATCCACCCTCTCTCCCATCCACTCCCCCACCCTCAAAACCCTTGAAACAAACACAAAAAACACCCTCTCCCTCCTCCCCCATGGAAACAAACACACCCTTAGTGTCAAGGTTGTGGTGTGCTTTGTGGTGGTAGTGGTGGTGCTTTGTGGTGGTAGTGGTGGTGCTTAGTGGTACTTGTGCTTTTGATTTTTTTATTTTCAGCTTTAGTTATAATTATCTTTATAATATGACATGTTTGTAAATTTCATAATTTTTATTCAAAAAGTGATATTTTTGTTAACTTTTTCTTTTGCATTCTCATTAAAAATGAAAATTTTTATTTCCTAAAAGTATATTTTACTTTGAAACCCTCCTTTTTCTCTCTTTAAACCCTCACTTCTATTTGAATTTCTCCTTGATTGTGCCTCATTGTCTTCCCTCGCCTTCCTCGAAAAACAACTGCACTATCCCTTTCTCTCAACTTCTCCTCCTCATCCTCATCTTTTTCTCTGCTAATTGTGATCACAATGAGTTCGTGTTTGGTAGTGGTTCGTGTTTGGCGGTGGTTCGTGTTTGGCAATGGTGATGACACACAATGTTCTTCATTAACAACATGGTTGGGGTGCTAGCTCCCTTATTCCAGATGGTGTTCAATGGTAGTGGCATGATGCCATCGCGATTTATTTTGGGGCGGGTTTTGGGCAAGGGCTTTGCATTCATGTTTGAGGAGGTACACATTATATGGCAGTAATTGATTCTAGGATTTATTCTTGCATTATGTTCTATTTGGTTATTGCTTTTCTGTAACATCTTTTTTTTTTTTGATCTATGTGCATGTGATGGACTGTGTTATTTTCTCTTTTGTTGGATGTTTCCATGTTTGTAACGGGAACGATGAACTCAATATTTGCGAACTTTGTGTATTGATTGATTAGATATTAGAATTGGAGTAACTAACAAGATTTATTTGTTATGGTTTGTATTCCTCTCTGTTTGATTTGTTCCCCTAACGTGCCAATCTAAGGTTCAAAATCTCTAATGGAATCTCGAATGGGAGAGACCTTCATTTAGTTTTGATAGTGTCTTTAATATCTATATTTTATATTCTAACAGTGTCTCCAATAAGACTGTCTCGAAAATATAATATGTGAGAAATCCAAAAAGTGGGATGTGTAACCTTTATTTGCTTTTTAGTTATCGATGGGCTATGATTTTTATAGACTATTCTCTTCATTCCTTTGTGGTTGGAGACTTTTTTTAGAAGGACAAAACTCAAGTGCATAACTATAGTAGGCTATTGGTATTGTTGTTGTTGTGATTTGTCTCATTAAAATAGATTTTTTTATCTCGGTGACTATAGTTTAGTGTCTAATGGTTTGATAAAATTACGGTGTGTGTTTGATAAATCTCTAATTGATACAAGAAAACACCACAAAAAATTTTACAATTTTCTGACAAATGTAGGTATGTGAACTAAAAACCTAAAATATATAAAAGAAAAAACCTAAAAAGTACTTTAAAAAAATATATTAGTAAATGATTGAACTTTTAAAATTTTGGTCCCCAATCCCTTTCTATTATTGACCATGACATTCCTTATTTCGAACAACTTCAGATTTAATGCATCTCAATCCGAACTCTATCAAAAGTTATGATCATTTAATTTTTTTTCCTACTAAATTTTGACAACTCAAAATCTATTACTATTTTATGAAAATATAAGGACTCCTCTATCTAACCTACACTAAAAGAAGTTAGCATAAAAAAAAGCGAATAAAAATCATTTTCTACCTATTTTTAATGAATTTTACAAAATTTTCTAAATAGTGCAAACTAATAAAAAACAATATGTTTTCAGTTTGTACATTTTCTCCTAATAGTTTGGTTGCATTAATGTTTCAATTTTATTCTCATTTTTTTTAATTTTCTATATTCTTCTACCACTATGATTTTAGTTCATGCACTTTATTTATTTTATTTTTAGTTTCACTTTACAACCAATTATTTCAAATCTTTTAGTTATAGTTTTACCATTCTAGTTGTATTGTTTACAATTTCAACCATTGCACTGCATTCTTTAATTTCTTTTGTTGTTAGTGTTACTGTTGCTAGTGATGCTACTACTGTTTAGCTGTTAGTGGTGTTGCAGTTGTTGTTTAGTGGTTGTGGGTTTATATAAATATGATTATCTTTTATAATAAAGTGATTTGTATTTTGAAGGGGGTTTTCATGTAAGTAATAATACTAATAATAACAATAATAGTAACTACTAAATATTTAAATTGAGAGGTGAAGTGTTAGACAATCACTGAAATAGTGAGGTGACACGATAACATAGATGTTGGAATTGGAATAACCGTGTGAATCTCATTTGTTCTTATTATTTATAAATGCAATGTTTTATTCAGTATCCCTATTCCTATTTTGGCCAAACCAAGTTGATAGAGTAGTAAGTCATTTTTAGGGTCTAGGGTAGTAAGTCATTTTTTTCACCTTACCTCTACATTAAGATAGAACAATTCACCATAGTCTCAGCTTCGCGCTCTATGACCATTGAATCCTATGGATGGCTGAATAGGGTTCAGAAACATGAAATCACCTTCCGGTCTCATTCATGTCCTATGGACATTCAACGGTGGTTCCTCACCATTGAGCATTAAGCACACTACCAGACTCAAAGAATTTGAATAAAACATAGAAACATGTATCCATAAACAATAATAACTCCAAAAATATCACAGTGTCATCCAATACCAACAAAATAGATTTAACAACTCATGATAAGATCTTACAGTACAAAGCAAGATGAAAAGCTAAATTTCAATAACCAAGGATCCTTTGATGTTGTGGCCAGCTTGGCTTTTGAGCTCCCTCCTTTAGAGATTGGTTGATGACTTTTCTACGGAAAGTGCACTGTGTTGTCAGAAGTAATAATCTTTCCCTAAGGACGGATATCGAACTCATAAGGAACAATTGAATAATCTAGTTAAATATTCACTAAATAGAAAAAACAAGATAATAAAGTTTGTTGGAGTTTGTTATGATTGCAATGATTAAAAAGAAAACAAGTCAAAGAGTTTTTTTGTTTCAATTGGGAAAATAGGGATTGAGGTTCATCCTTCTTACTCTTTTGTATTTTGATTAGAATGATAATACTTTATCCTTTGATATTGATGCACGTATAAAAATCATTTATATCGATTTATCGCATCTAAAATTATTAAGATGTCTCCTAAATATTGATTCCTCGCATATTTATAAAATATTCTTATCACTACAATCAGAAGTTGATAGCAATTAACATTTCAAATCTATTCATGACATTCAAATATGTTAAGCATTATCATTTGGGTCAGAAACTTATAAGTACTTTTCAGTCAAATCTAAGGATCGAGATCATGGTAAACAATCATTACAAACAAAATGACAATATCAATCATCAATCAAGAACAAAATATTATGTTTAAACATCACCTCAATACATACGAGTTTGAACAAATTATTCCCAATCTAAAATGGTAGAATTAGCCACTCATGTTGGTTGTTACAAGCATGAAGAGCAAGAAAAGGAGATCTAGGATGTTTCTCCTTGACGAATGCATCCTCTAAGGTTTCTAACACCTTCTATTCTCCCAATTGGATTCCAATCCAATTTATGATTACGATCCTCTCAATCACTCATGCTTAGGGTTGTGCCTCAAGCCTCATAGTTAAACTAGATGGGCTTGGGCTAGTGACTTCTCGCTTGGGTGTTATTAGGCTCGCCTAGGAGAGATTAAGCTCGCTTGGGCGAGATCCTCTGGGGACGTTTGGCTTAGGCGAGTCTGGGCGAGCTTGGGTGAGTGCTGGTGTGTTCCAGTTTTTCCTTTTTAGCTTTGTATATTCTCCTTTTGCCCAATCATCTTCATTCTTCCCCAGAATCTTGAAATTAACACAAATTTGGGAATAATTCGTTCTTATTCAAATTAAAATCACAAAATATGTTAAAAGGTATAAATTCATAAATTAGGGGTTATTTTATGTTTATTTTATCAAATAATATCCATAAGTGTCTGTATTTTAATATGATATATTACTGAAATTTGGCACTTATCATTGGTCTTTACATCTTCTGAGGCTTTGACCTTCTTAACCTGATTGGATTCTGAAGTTCATACTTTCTCAGCCTAAACTAGTAGGACCTCTCTATCTAAGCCTCTATATATCTCACTTGTTCCTTCTCCTAAACCTCTGAATACTCTTTAGCATTTGATTACTCTTTCTTTCTTACTTATTATCATCTCTCAAAGCCTCTTGATACCTTCTTAGTACCCTCTCGATGCTTTGGATGTTACCTCAAGGTCCCTATTTATAGATTTTTAGACCTAGGATTCAAAGGGATTCAAGGAGATTGGTTCTTTTCTCAACGCAGGCCAATCCGCAGCGGGTTGGCTTTCTTCATCCTTAAGAATTCTTTTGGCTTCGATCTTCAATTTTTTAGTTTCTTAGGATCTCAGAATCAGGGATTCATTAGAGATTGGCGTCAGATCTTCCCAATCTTTTCCAAATCTTTAATCATGACATAGGATTGGCTTGGCTAAGGCTCCAAATGAAATCCTCTTAATCCCATTATTGGTGCAATTAGGTTTGAGCCTTTTCTGAGCGAATTTGGGTTCTTCATGGTTAAGTACTTGATTCGCTCAACCTTTCATGATTCGCTCAATGCTTTTTCTCTGGATTCTTCATTTGTTATGGTCTCAATTCGCTCAACGAATGAAGATTGGCTTAGTGTTTTGGAGTTTTCTATTCTTCTAAGCATTTCTCCCTGTGTTGGGCGAATTGGCTCTAATGCTTCACCCTTGATTTGCTGGTTTTTCTTCACTTTTCTGCAAAAATCTTCATTGGTTTCCTTCTTTCCTTCATGTTCTTTATGTGCAATTGTGGTTTGAGTGGTTTGGCATGCTTTCTTGTTGATAATTGCACATATTCTTCCTATTTTACATGTTTTTTTTACTATGAATTGTTGCTAACACTTGAAACTTATCATTTAGTTGTTTAGTGTTGATGTTGCTGCTATTTAGTTGTTTAGTGTTGTTGTTATTGCTGTTGTAGTAAAACCCAATCCCTTCCCCAAATATTATTTTCTTTCTCCCTTTGTTATTGTGTTCAACATATTTTTTAGTTTGTTTTTCAATTTGAGCTTTAACCTCATGGAATTTCTTGATAAACTTTGCTTTAGAAGAAGTTTCTGGAAGTGGTGGTAAATCAAGAGGTGTGAGAGGATTAAATACATTAACAATCTCAAAAGGAAAAGGTCTAGTTCAGCTTCAAACATAATATTCTCTTCATTTAAATCCTTACAGCGGGTTTCTAAAGAAACAAATTGAATTTCAAAGTTTGGGTCAACTCCGAATAAAGAATTATCTTTGAGTTCCTTTCTTCTTCATAGTCCAAAAATTGATTGTTACTAGGATACAATGTAGTTTTAGTGGAACATTCTTTGCCATGTTTTTTTTCTCAATATGGAGGAGGTTCTACATTTGGTGTGTCTAAAGTTTGAGGTACCTTTTGTTGAGTTTCTGTAGATGTAGATTTTTGTTTCCTTTAAAGAGATTATAATTTTTGTTTCTCCATCTATAAATTTCTTTCCTATTTTAAAGAAACTCTTCCATCTCATCCCTAAGCTTCTTATTTCTTTTATGTTCCTCCACATAGTTTGATGTGTTTCTTGAATCCCTAGATTGTGGTTTGGAGGAGTAACCCCCCCTTTTGCACTCATTCTTAAGGTAAGAGGATCTAGGGTATTCATCCACATTATAATTGGTATGGAAGACCTTTTCACTTGGAGGGTCAATAAATTTTTTTTTTTCTAGGAGATGTATTTTTTTGTGTGAAAGAGATTGAATATTGAAAAGTTTAGTACATAATCATTTTATCTCATTAAGGTTTCTACTTCTTTCTTCCAACAAAAAATGTATGCTATGATAACCCATAGTTAAAGTTGAAAACAAAAAGGTTTTCACATTAGTTTAAAATTCAACTAGGGTGAAGAAAAATGTTTTCGCAACATTTTTATTTTTGGGTGAAGTTAATTGAGGAACCTCAAATGAGAATTCTCCAAGTTCACTCCCAGGAAAGTGAGGTGAGTCACAGTGGACTACTTAAGTACCAAGATTTTCCTAGCCAAAGCTTACCTCAGATAGGCCTAACACAAGTCTCCTCAAAGAACTTCAGAACAATTTTAAAGTTGAAGTGTGTGTGTGTGTGAATGCACTGAAGATCCTAAGACCAAAGGAAGGTCTACTATTAACAAAAAAAGATAAACCCTACGTATCACAGAGACATAAAGGCAAGAAAATAAAGGAAAGGAATATAAAACAGAAAATAAAGCAAGGAAATAAAAGCAAGTGGAAAGATTAAAACTAGATGTGTCCTACAGTGACAGTGTAATGAACACTTAGAACTCATTGATACATTAATGCATGTGGATTATTACAGAGTTTATTAGGATTTCCTTTGGAGAATTTTCCAAAACATTTGAAAGTAAAGAAAAATAAATAGAATACAAAACTACACAAAGTTATGTGATACAATATGATGACATTTTTTTTTTAAATTGAAGGAAAGGTGTTTATTAAAATGCTTGGTGTGTTTGGCTGGTAGCAAATATGTGGATGGTGTGGCAATGAATGAGGTTGACTTTAATTCTCTTAATCCTTATTTCCCCTTTTGAAAAAGTTTTACCCCAAAATAGTTGCTTTGAACCACTCCTTGTACCACTTTCAACACCAAAATTTCAGCAAAGTCTTGCACCAAATGAAGCCAAGAAATAAAGCAATAAAAGGTACAAATTTGGAAGCTAAACTTAAATGGAATAAGATGTGACAAAACAAAAGGAAAACCAAAAATTGATAAGAAAAAATTAAGGCTACATAGTAAAGGCTAGCACATACAAAGGAAACCTATGAAATGCTCTAGACTAGATTAGAAAACAAAAAAAATATAGAGTAGTTGGTAGATGAAACTTTTATGGTACAAAATCAACTCAACAAGTGACAAAATTCAACAAATTTGAGATAAATTGGATGTGTATTCATTGAGAAATAAATCAAACAATGTGTTGTACCACAAGCGAAAAATCACCAGAAAAGAGCGTTATGGTCAGCGATTACAGAGGTTATGCCAAATATTATGACAATTTTTGTACCAAGAATTTGAATCTCAAATTTTACATAGAGAAAGGTAACATAATAAGAAAAATATGGTAAAAGTTTCAGCATAAAATACTAAAGGAATGACGTGAAATAAATTGGAAACAAAAAGCAATGATACAGTGGAATGCTTGTGCAAACAAAGTTAACGTTTTGACTTTTATGATTTATATATTTTTTTTATTTGATATTAAGATTTTCCTTTTTAACTTTTCAAAATGTTAAGGCTCTCATAGTAAATTTTTCACAAGGTTTGAACATAAAATGAGTTCAGTGTAAATTTTCAAAACTAGGTCAAAGTATTACAAATCTGAAACTCATAAAATCCTAAAGAATCCAATGAATTAATGAACAAAACTACAAGACATGCAAAAGAATTGATGTATGAGACTTACTAATGGACAAATAGAAAGTATAGAGACTAAAAAATGTGAGAACAAAAAGAAACCAAAGCTTATACTCAGAAATTATACAAAGCGCTTTTCACAAACACTAGGTGTGCACTATAAACAATAATCAAACAATTTCCGTACAATTGAGTACATGAATAAATTTGAAAAAAATTAAGCAACAATTGAAATAAAAAAATGAAATGCAATGATTGGAAACAAAAGACAACACCTAAATTCACACATAAACATAATTAAACACAAAAAAACAATAAGAAAACAACATTGAATCAATGAAACAATAAAGAATAACACGTTGTTTGAGAGGTTTGAATGCAAATGAGAGATTGAACAAAATGAAGCAAAATTGACTAAACTAAAGGTAAGATTAACCATTTAAATTGTTTATGAGAAATATTAAATGGTGAAACAGAAAATATTTTTTTTTTGAATAAAATGATAAAAACAACAAGAAAACTCAAAACAGAAAAGAAAGAAAGAGATTTGGCAACAAAAAGTATAATAAAGTGTTTGATAAAAGGTTTGAATAAAATAAACAGTAGAACTTGATGTTTAATTGGTGGAACTGAATTATAAACGGTGGAAAATGAAAAACAAATGAAGAAAACTCAAGAACAATGAACACAACCAAGAGCAACAAGTGTTGGAACATTTTTTTTTAAGAAAAGACTTAGCTGGATTAAAGTGTGCCAAAGGATCTTGAAGCTCTAATCCACCTAATGCAATCCAAGTTGATGGATTATGGTTAAAGAATGGAGTGGCAACGAAATATAAGCGATATGCACCGAGAATTTGAGGTATTTTGGTGAAGAAAGTAGTGAAATAGGTGTTGAAATAGAAAGGGGTTGAGCTAACTTTCTAGGATTCACTAGGCTTTTGAGACTCTCTAGCGAAATGAGATTTGGGAGAGAATGAAATCTGAAAAAACAATTTACTCATTCAAATATATCAAATTTGAATACAAGAGGTGAAAGTCACCTATTTATAGGTGAATAAGATGGAGGTAACGAGCTCCTTAAGCTACCATAACTCTAGTTAAGCAAGCTTAACCATGGTGAGCTTTAGTAGTCTAAGAAGGTGTCGCCTAAGTTTCTTAAGATGCTCTAGAAACCCTTACTTGAATGATAAGTGAGGGTTTCTAGAATGTTTTGGAATTATTTAAGAACCTACTATAGAAATGGTTCATATAAATACAAGACCTGAATAATTATCTACTCTACTTCTTACAAGTTTTTATACAAGCTAAGACAAATATTTATTCTGTATATCTTGAGATTGTTCTCTGCTCTTAGCTTTGTGTATGATGGCTTGGGAAGTGAGAATGATCCTCCATTAAAGGGTATCACAAACGTAGGAGTATCCATCATTGTAGTCCTTCCCAAAGTAATTATGATTATAGTAATCACCATAACAAAGACTACTACCAACAACATCCTAGACAACCTAGATATAGAAATTATCATGTGCCTAGAGAACCTAATTGATCTTCCTTTTATGGTTCAATACATATAGATGATTATTTAACTTGGGAGCTGAAGGTTGAGTGATTACTCTTTCTTACGAAAATTGTACCGAGTTAGAAGTAATAATTTTTCCCCAAGGACGGATATCGAATCCACGAGGAACAATTGTTTAAAATCCTAAAAATAATATATGTCCCTAGGTCATGCAACATACGATTGATAAGTGCATAATTTCAGTAACATTTCATATTAAAAATATAGGCACTTATGAATATTAATTGTTAAAATATACATATAAAATAATCCATAATTTATGAATTTATAACTTTTTACATATTTTATGATCTTTATTTGAATAAGAACATTTTATTTCCAAAATTGGTATTAATTTCATATTTTTAGGGAAAAATGGAGATGAGTGGGCTAAAGAGGAATAATATAAGCTAAAAGGAGAAAGCTGAAAGGCTCATAACGCACAAAAGCACAAAAAACCCAAATCAGCATCAGAGCATCTCGCTCAAGCAGGCTATATCTCGCTTGAGCGAGAGAGCGTCAGAAACATTGGGTCTTTTTATGTTTTAATCAACAAGCCCATCAGTGCGACACAAGAAGTCACCTAACCCTAGAAAAATAGGTTAAATAAGGGGCTTGAGGCTCGATCCTAGTGTGCCAGATTGAGAGGAAAACACCATTGAGTGAATTGTAATCAAATTGGGAGAATAGAAGGTGTAGGAAATATTAGAGGAGGCAGTCGTCAAGGAGAAACATCCTGGATCTTCTTTTCAAGTCATCCTTGCGTGTACTAGTCATCATGAGTGGCTAATTCTATCCTTTGGGATTGGGAGTAATTTGTTCGAACTTTTACGCATTGAGGTGATATTTAAATATAATATAATGTTATGTTCTTGATTGATTATTGGTATTGTTGTTTTGTTTCTAACTCTTGATTTAGAATCTTAAATCTGACTATAAAGTATTTTTATGGTTCTGACCTAAACAACAATACTTAACATATTTGAGTGTTAGGAATAGACTTGAGATGTTAATTGCTATTAATGTTTGAGCTTGATTATAAGTTGTTTTAATAAATATGCAAGGAATCGATATTTAGGAAACATTCTTAATAATTTTATATGCGAGGAATCGATTTAAATGAATTTTATATGGGCATCAATTTCAATCAAAGAACATAATGTTAACATGTTAATCAAAATACATAAGAGTGAGACAGATGAAACCTAATCCCTATTTTTCCAACTTGAAGCAGTCAATTCTTTGCCTGTTTTCTTATTAATCATCGTCAACACAACACTTTCAACACACTTTTTATTGTTTTGTTTTATATTTAGAGAATATTGTACTTGATAATTCAATTGTTCCTTATGGGATCAGTATCCGTCCTTAGGGACAAATTATTACTTTTGACAACGCGGTGCACTTGCTGTAAAAAGTCATCCACGATCTGAATTGTTCTGGGGTCATCAAATCTGGTTTCAACACAACACATAACTTAAACAAAAACTAAACAAAACACACAAAAGTAAAACATAGTAAGTAATATTGAGTTCACTCCCAACAAACGCTTGTTTAACTTCATATAGCTTGACGCTTATTTGTATCTCTTTCAACAAAATCATCGTGATGAGCCTTTCAATTTCACCACCTAAATAAGACTTCAACCTTTGACCATTGATAACCCAACTTTTTGTGTGACATTAGATCCTTCAACTTCAGTGCTCTATAGGATTTAACAAGTGTTATTCTGGTTGTCCTTCCTCATCCATGTTACTTTCTTCTTGAATTATATCAATATAAGGGGTAGACGTAGTTGTAAATTCTTTTTCTAACTTCTCCTTGTTTTTCTATTCTTTTCTTATTTCTCCTTGTTTTGTTTTCTTTTCTTACTTCTATTTTTCTTATTTGTCTTCTTAATTTCTAAATCTAACTGCAATTCATATATAGAAACTTGTTCTTTTAACATCATATATCATAGGATAACTAAAGCAAGGATTAACACAAAAAGC
>Ga0123341_1001495_pt1 | contig 17699 bp, 17 predicted proteins | sample Turbeapinknodule_FD_89959 | JGI IMG/M metagenome (GOLD analysis project Ga0123341, IMG submission 89959) | Root nodule microbial communities of legume samples collected from Mexico - Turtle bean Mexico pink nodule | ecosystem: Host-associated > Plants > Roots > Nodule | place: Mexico: Nepantla...
AAATTATAATTAAAAAAAGTAATAGTTAGTTATTTAATGATTATATAATATGTGTTGTAGTAAAGGAATGTCTCTCAACTAAAATATATAGTTTAAGGAGGAATCGTGGTTCCTAATCTTATTGTTCTATTTATTGGATCGGTTTTTGTGATTTTTTATCTTAGGTTTTTTTCATTTCGTTTTCTAATCATGTTTAGTTATAATAACTTTAATCCTTTATATCGGTCAATTACCATGATATTTGCCTCTTTTTTTCTATCTAGAACTAAAAATGGGATCTTCTTCATAAATCTCAAGATTGGAAATAAGTCATCAAACTATACTAATGAACTTGGTCCATGACCTCACAGCTTTCGAGCCTTTAACGTAAGCCAATGATTAACAACACTTAATCTTTTCATGTTTACACTTCAACAATCACTCTCCTATATTTACATTAACAAATAATAAATAAACATTTTATTATAATGTCAACAATCCATAAAATTCACAAAATGAACTTTATGCCTAATAAAAAAGTTCCATAGTACATTGTCTAGCATTTGGTAGTCAATCAAGAAGGTGTTTTTGGATCCACAAATATGTTATGAATTGAACAATTCAAAAGCCAAACGCTAAACGCTCCAATCCAGAAGTCAAACTCTAGACGCTCCAATGCATAAGCCAAACGTTAGACTCCAATCTGGAAGGTATTTTCGGATCCATGAACATGTTCGGGATTAGACTTTCATGACTATAACATTGTACTTTAGATTGGTCAATCCAAAACATTTTTTCAAATCTGAAAATACGTTCATGACCATAACATTTCCTAAATCCTGATAAATATTCCGAAGTACACCCATATATTGTATTACAAATTGGTCAATCTAAAACATTTTTCTAAAAACAAAAATATGTTCCGAATTGTCCAATCCAAAAAATATAGACAAATTTTAAATTTCAGATTATATAATTAATAAATTTCTAGATTACAACGATTCAAAATATAATCAAAACCATACTAGAAGATATCCCAAATAAAAAACCGCACCATAAACATGCTCCTCCAACTATCAGCATCACGACAAGAAAGTACAAACCATCTTGTACCATACAACCAAAGTAATACCAAGCTCTTCAAGCACTTACCCTACTCACCTCTACAACAAAAACTCCATAAATTTTTAACTGTTTTACATAAAAGTATTTCTGAGGTGCAGGCCTAAGATCTTATTCATAGATGCCCTGATCGAGAGGAGATACTCACATAAGTTTCAAGTTAGAGAAGTTTTTTTTGTAAGAGGATTAAATTGATGAATTATAATTAATAATTAAAATTGAATTATAAGTGTTTATAATTTAAATTGTAATATTATTTTATATTTCTATTATTTCAATAATAAAAATCATAATATTTTAAAAAAAAGATTATCTTAATAAATTAGAAACTGACTGGAGGTAGATCGGAGGTTGGGGTGAAGCTGAATAACCATTACGCATTACTAATCGGCGAATATGTATATCTTTGAGAGATGGTTTATGAAAGAAATAATCTTAAGAAGAAGCAAGAGAAACTTTTAAACAATGATTTCTTAAATATTAAACTAATACAGAGAATGAATAGAAAGGGATTATGACAACCTAACCTGTTCTAAAGCAGAAAGAGCTTTGGTATGTTCAACAAGAATATGAAAAAAATGTCCCATATTGTGGTTCTACCATTTAGGCATATTTTTTAATGTCCAAGTCATAAACCACTGGAGTAAGTGTGGAACTACAAAATTTCTGAAACTAATCTATGCAGTTAGCTTATTTGATTTCTTCTAGCACTGTTGGATTTTGAGTCAATTCGAACTGTCTTTGCAGACATGCAGTGGCGCACATGAATTTTCCGACATGAAGTTTGGAGGGAAGAACTACCTTGTACATGAACCATCAAAATCAGTTCCTTATCTCGGGTGTCTTCACTCCACCAGGTCTGTGGTACGCCATTTGAAGATTCTTCTAAGGAATGAGGATCTTCATGACGAACTGAAATCTCTACATTTTGCTCTGGCTTAATTACGCCCGCAGCTGGAGTAACCTAATTAAAACACATTTTAAACTACCATCATTATCAGTGCCCAATCACCCCCTTCCCTCAAGAACAAAACAAAAAACATTTTAAGGAACTAAAAAAGTTACTGAAAATTTTATAAAGATAAAAACAAGTTTCTATTTGGCACCCAACTAATCCACTCTTAATGGATTACCCATTTGGAGCAGAAGAAGTTTATGCTGAAGCTAAAATCGAACTCCAAACTTTGATTAAGGAATCCAGTTGTATTAACAGTGAAAGCTTAGTCTGTTTGAAAATTGTTTACAGGTTTATTTTGTCGGAGAAGAGGAAAAGGGTGAAGAGAATCTGGAAAAGAAAGGATGATTTAAGTAAAAGATAGAAGAATACCTCAAGCCATCTAGGAAAGCCAAAGCCACCTCTTGGACTATATTCAGGTGCATGTCCATCATTCTTGACTATAGAGAGGCCTTGACAAGTAATTTTATATATAGCCTTATCTTTTGTACTTCTGTTAGTAATAAGCAAGAACGAAGTGTCCAGGTTCTGGAGGACTAAACTGTTTGGGCTGACAGTCGCTTCTGGAACATAACATAAATCTTCAAGAATAGATCTTATTTTCTCATTTGATTTCATAACTATCCCAAACTCCTTTCTCCTTATTGATCTATCAACATGAGAAATTTTTACATTGAATTTACACCGGACAGGTTTGTGATCACTATCAGTCACATCCATGCAAGCATCATACCTGTCAAACGGTTTCAGTGATGACAAACTGTATCAACAGGAAAAACAGAAAAATAGAAGAGCAATGGTGGTGATCAAGTAACATACTGTAAAATTGATGACATAACAGGACAGTCTAAACTGCACTCATAAGTTGGAGCTGCCCGAGTATCACGGTATATTATTCTGTCACACCAGGCTGGAATTCGCTTTTTCTCTCCAGAATCATACCCTGAAAAATGAGTTATTGCATTATAGAAACTGTCACGTTCATTGAGTTACTAATTTGGAATCAGTCATCTATTTACCTCCTAAACCGGGTTGATGTCTCTCAAATTTATATGTGGGAGGAAATTTGATAAGTGCCTCCCGCATTCCCTGGAAAACTTTTCCAGATTTCATCTCTGCCCTCAGCTGATCCTTTTCTCTAAGCCAATCAAAGCATCTTTGAGAAACAAAGTCCCTGGCTTCATCATAAGATATACCAAAAAGGCGATAGTTGAAATCACCAAAAAATACCACCATATCAGCTTCAGATAAATCAGGTTTTGGTTCCTCAGAGCTTCCACCAGTAGCCTACGACACACACAATGGAGGCCATGAACTGCTATGAATTTATGATGAAGATATTGACGGAAAGGCATGAAGATGATGGAGATAATCAAGATCTAAGGTGTAAACATGAGACTCACATTTGTACCGCGAAGCACATGAACAGCAGTAGAGACGCCAGCTGTAACAGAGAGGACCAATGGCAAGCCAGAAGAGTAAAGTAGCCAAAATAAATATGTGGAGAAGGCAAGAGAGCAAAGCAAGAACAGGTATGGTACCATACCAGCTGCAGTAAGTAGGTTGGACGATCGGGTGAACACCATATTTCGATAAATGTGATCAAAATCAGCATTCCGCCGATTAACTGCTTCCAAATGTGCAGCCAAGTGACAATTCACAAAGCACATTATCCTGTCATACACTCTGATTCTCAAACCCACTCCTCCCTGATTGATCAATATTTACCATGTAAAGTGTTCATTTCAGTGAAAAGAAAAAAAAAAGTCAACGCTCATAAGTGAAAATAGTTCATTGGCAGATTTTTTTATTTTATTTAGTCCCAATCCATTGTTTGTACAAGCAACATAAATATGACTTGCAGGCAAAAAAATGAAGTTGAACGCACTACAAAATGGTAACTTATTGTTGCAAAAACAAATATTTATCCAGAACAGTAAAAAAGCATTCCATCTAGCATGGTGCAATAAACAGAGAAGGCAATCTATGCTGCCTGGTTGTTTCTTCTATGACCATTCTTTCATTCTGTATTTTCTCCTCTCACAGAGTTCTTTCTCCCAGTTAAAATTGTAACTAGAGCATATCTAGTTTCTTTTTTCGTTGTTTTGTTTTCTACGTTAATAAATAGTATGATTTCGTAATTATACATCACACAAAACAACACCCCATTACAGCGGTCTAAAGTTTGAAATAATATGCCCAATTTCCTAACCAAGATCAGATATAGAGAAACCAGATTTCACTTAATTGGATGAAATTTCACAGCTGACCTTCAGACGAAATCAAGAAATAAATTAACTAAAGAGAAAGTTCTTGCTGATAAAAAAAAGAAGAGAAAGTTCTTAATCACTTGAGGTTAACACCCTGAACTTCATTTTAACAAACTTATAAACTTTAACAGAAGGGTACTGCATTTAAATGACATAATTAAAGCACCAAGTTTTATGAAGTAGTTAGGAGAATTGATACAAACCTTATTACCAATTGCGCGTCCAAAACCACACGGGACGGCCCCAGCATCAATGTCCCCAACATGTGTTCTGAGATTCTTTCTTACCCTAATTGAGAAATGTCAACTCATGATATAAGAATGGAAACAATTTTAAAGATAGAAATTCAAAGTATATGACAAAAAGAAAACAGGAACAGGAATTTACTAGGCTAACTGGTTTAATCTGGAACACACTTTGATTACAATCACTCACCAAAGAGATACAAGCAAGCCAGCAAGCTGCCTAGAGCCCATGCGTTCGAAAGCTTTCCCTTCTTCTAAAGCCTTTCCTATTGTATCCAGCCACCACTGCCCCATTGCACTTCCTTCAAGACCTACCTACAATTGTGATATAGGCAGTGAATGAATGAACATAATATACGCATTACACAACATAAGTGGTTCCGAAGATTTATATACATGCAATACTTGATTAGAAAATTTGCTATTGGTTACAGTTAGGATAGGGGCTGTGATATTATTGTGTACAAACTAACTCCATTTAATTCTATCGATGAGCACACTCATATATTTCTCATTATCATTCCATTTTAGAGTAAAGCAAAGGGTTCTATTTACGAAGAAAAATGTTATGGTTAGATAAAGGTGGCAAATGAATGAAATCTTATCCTACAGTTTCTTTTGCGGCAGACATTGCAAGAAAACCGGCACCCATCTCCACTTCTTGCAAACCAACGACAACAATGCCTACATCTGAAGCGATGGAACCCAGCCATGAGGAGAGTGAATCCTGAGAAGCTCTACCTTGACCGACATTCCATGTGCCAACCAAAATTCTGACATTGTGCCGCCGTGTATAAATAAGTTCCTTTGCGGCCAACTCGGATCTTATCATGTTGTCAACAGGACCTGGAGATGCAATAATCCAGCCCCGGAGGCCACCATGTGTAGCCAAGCTAAAAACATAATCACAGCCAACAGCCAATTTGATGACAGGACCATTATGAGCAACCCATGCTGCAATGAGATTGCCTTCCAGGTCCAGTACTTGGATAATACCACTCACATAGCCAACATATAAGCGTGTTCCAAAAGTGCAGAAGCATTGGATAGCACAGGGATGGCGGTTAAAATCCTGCACACGGGTCCCAGTGCCATCCCATTGCACAAGTAAGCCATTGGTACATCCACTCCAAATCATTCCATCGCTTGTTTGCACAAGAGCTTCGGTTCTTTTGGTGTCGTCCACAAATGCCCCAGCTCCCTTGGTTGCAACTCGACGAACGGCATCAGCAGCTCCCATTATGGCATTACGTGAGCGCTGTAGAAAGCTAGTCTGAGATTTTTCCTTTTTGGAGGTGGAAACAAACTTCACCTTCATCTCGTCTTCAATGGCTTGATCCTGCTGCTGGACGGATGACATGTCAACTCTATTTTCCACCTGACCTTCAATGTTGAATACTTTGAGAAGCTCCTTTGTACGGGCATCCCAAAGGGAGAAGGAGAGAGGACCAGCGCACCAGATTCGACCTCTGACATGGTCACACAGCAAAGACTTGACATCTTGAGAAGATATGCTGCAAACACCGTTGACGGTGACTTGGCTTCGGAGGTCGATGAAGGACCTCTCGACAAGTAAGGCTGCCATGTGTCTTTCTTCGGGAGAGAGGGAGAGAGATTTTTCGACGGATTCCCATGGCCAGATCTTAAGATTACCACCTTCAGAACCTGACCATAGATCGCCATAGGAACTTAAGACAATAGAAAGAACGGGACCTCTGTGGGCCTGCCAAGAAAGACCTTCCTTGAAGGGTGTAACAAAGCGTTGATCCATTTTCCAGGATCTGATCTTGCCATCTTTATGGCCACTCCACACCAACCTATTCCCATTGTCAACAGCCAAACACAAGGTGGGAGAAGTGTCCGCTGATTCACAAAAGGGAGCAGCATCCTCGTCGCCCCTTCTGACCTTTCCGCCCAGACCGCTACCAGGTTCGTAAGAATTCTTAATCTCCCACACCCTCACCCCGCCCTCCTGACCAGCCCACATCTGTGTTTCCGTGCAAGCAATGTTCCTCAGGAATTTTCCCACCTGAGTCTCCCTCAAGGGATGAGGTCTTAACTCCAAGCATGGAGGTCTCCCTGGATGAACGGACGCTCTAAAAGGAGCCTTAAAGATCCCAGCACCTCCCCCAGCGCCTACGAATTCCTGCAATGGTTGATACTGTGTCGCCTCATTGTCATTGTACTCTTCGTCACCACCAGCAGGGTTTGTAGAGGATGAACGGGAAAATATGTCGTCGTCGGAGTCGGAGTTATAAAATGAAGACTCAATGTTGGAGGATATACGGCTGTCGTCGAGACTGTGTTTTCGGACTCGCTGGTGTCGTTTGTGCGTGGAGGCGCCTCGCAGCTGTTGGCTGTAGGAATGGGCTTTCCGGTGAGGTGGAAGAGAGGTCAAGCCCGACAACTCCTTGTCACTGTCGTCGTCGTCGATTCGGTCATCCATGGCTCACTAAGTGGAACTTGTTGGTTCCAAGTTATGGAAGGAGGAAGATTGGTACGATGGGAAGAGAAGAGAGAGAGAAAGAAGATGAATAATGAGGGAAATGGTCTCAAGGGGTTGCCGAGAGAGAGGGAAGCACGTAAGATTTTTGACGACCGGGATGTAAGGCGCGGCATGCTGCAAGCTTACGGACACAAATCAATGTTTCCTTTCCTTTCTTAATGCAGAATGAATGAATGGAATCGTCCCACCCTCCTCAAAACCATTCTCACTGCATTATAATGGTCTAAGTCTTCTTCAATTCCAACACAAAAATATTTGTATTCTTATATAAATAAAAAAATACACTTCTCATTTTTTTTTATCAACAAAGACTTCAATAAAATTCCTTTTGCATTAATAAATAATTAAAGAAATAAGTCAACCCGTTTGAGGAAATTGGGAAATAGAAAAAATAATCAGTAATATCATAAGCAAATGAACTTAGAATTTAGAATAGTTTCAAGAATTTAGATTTTTTTTTGTTAATTTTTATATTAACTTTCTCTAAATTCTAATAGTAAGTTATTTAGTCTATGATAGCATGTGTCTCAATAGTTACGTTTATTTAGATAGTCTAATGGCTTAATAGTTGCCTATATTTAGTTAGATTGCCTAGTCATGGTTATATTGTTAATTTGCGTATTAATAATTGTAAGTTTTGTTTAATTGTTTGTAGAATTAGTTAGAAGTTCTTTTAAGTGTTTTTAGGTAACTTGCATTTGTCCTGTAATATTTTATACAAGAGTTTTTACCTCGTTATTAGAAAAAAATGATGTAATATTACACAATGCAAGACTACTTTCTGATCTAAAGATTGGGAGAAAGGAGGTTGTGTTGAGTATTTTACAGTTTGCAGATGACACTGTGTTTTTTTGTGAGGACTCTTACACCAATGTGGTGACGCTGAAATTCATCCTCAGGGGGTATGAGCTAGCTTCAGGGCTGAAGATCAATTTTCATAAGTCAAAACTTACAGGTATCAATGTTCAAAGAAGTAATCTTGATTGCTACACAAAGACTTTGAACTGTAACCAGATGGGTATTTCGTTCAAATATTTGGGCCTTGAAGTGGGAGGTAATCCAAGAAAGAAGAAATTTTGGGAGCCTGTGCTAAACAAACTTAAAACAAGGCTCAACATATGGAAAAGAAGATTCTTATCCATGGCAGGGAGAATATGCCTCATTAAATCCATTCTTACTTCTGTCCCGCTGTATTATCTGTCACTTTTCAGAGCACCGGTCATGGTTTGTAGAAGTATCACCAGAATTCAAAGGAGGTTTCTATGGGGGTGGGGGAAGGAGAAGGAGACGATATCATGGGTAAGCTGGAAAGTGGTATGTAAGTCAAGAGAGGAGGGTGGTCTAGGTTTGAGAGTTGTGCATAACTTCAATCTTGCTTTGCTGGCTAAATGGAGATGGCGTCTTCTTGCAGATGAGAAAGGAAGGTGGAAGGATTTGCTGGCCTCGAAGTATGGGTCGAGTTTAAATGTCTTGCATTCACTAGTGAAATTCCAATCTTTGTGGTGGAGAGATTTGTTCAAAGCCTGTGGGGAGGACGGAGGAGATGGGTGGTTCAGCAAAGAGATTGGGTGGAAATTAGGATGTGGGGACAAAGTAAAGTTTTGGGAAGACATATGGACCGGGAACTCTAGTCTCAAATCGTTGTATCCAAGGCTTTTCTCTTTGTCTCTAGATCAGGGGCAAAAGGTGGAAGAGGCTGGTGTGTGGACTAATTCGGTTTGGCAATGGTGTTTAAGGTGGAGGCGATCCATATACGTTTGGGAATCTGAACTGGAGGCAGAGATGATGACCCACCTTTCGTCAATCAAGTTGAGTAGAGAACAAAAGGACATCCAAGTGTGGGGGAATGATGTAGGAAATGGGTTCTCTGTGAATTCTGCTTACGATTGCCTGAAAAAACAAGGAAGAGGCCCACACTCTGAGGTATTCAAATATCTTTGGAAGGCTAAAGCTTTCCCTAGTGTGGTGACCACAGCGTGGAGGATCCTGATGAATAGTGTACCAACAAGAGAATGTATGAGTAGGAGAGGGGTGGTGCTGAATAATGCCTTATGTGCTTTGTGCCAGAATAATGTTGAATCGTGCCAACATCTGTTCTTGGAGTGTAAACACGCGATGAGTGTTTGGATCATGTGCTTAAGATGGGTTGGCATTATATTTATTCAACATAATGATGTAAAGACCCACTTTGAGAATTTCCACCTGTTTCAGATTAGTAATAAACAAAATATGGTTTGGAAAGGGGTCTAGACAGCAGTTGTTTGGTGTATATGGGACCAAAGGAATACGGTGGTGTTCAAGCAAGGTGTTGTAGATGCGGAGGAGATTTTCCAAAAGGCTCAGATAAAATCTTGGTTATGGTTAAAGCACTAGTCAACCTCCTTTACTTACTCCTTAGTGGATTGGATTTTGAATCCAATCCCCTGCATAAAAAGCCTTAAGTAATTGGGGCTGGTAGGTATCATCTCAGTTGTGAAGGAGGGAGGAGGTGTAGCGGATGGATATGCTGTGATTAAGGTTTAATAGGGTGCAAGAAGGATGGTGGTATGGTGGTGTTGTTGTGGATTCGTCAGTGTAGAGTGCAAGTAGAATTAGAGCAATGCCCCTTAAGGTACAAAGGAACGGAGGGTGTGGTGGAGTAAGGTGGTTGCAGTATTTGTGGAGTTGCTGACGGACTGGAGAAGGGGATTTGGTCACCTTACCCTGTAGCTGATATGTCTTATGTAGTACGGGTTTGAAGTACCTCTGTGGGGCATATTATCCAGCCAAGAGGTTAGTACTTTGTGAATGTAGTGGTGATTAGAGGAATTGTGCTGCAGGTCTTATTCAGAAGGTGTATGACCTTATCTACCGTGGTTCAGTACTTGCTCTGCTGTGACAAAGAATGCTCATATAGGTAACGTAGAACACCCCTCCACATAGTATGCTTCTTGTTGTTCTGGTGTTGGGCATGTTGAATGATAGGAGGGGACGGAAGGGCTGTGTGATCTGCTCTAAGCTAGATGATCTTAAGTCTATGGGAACTGTTATTCAATAGAGGAACAGGAGAAGATTGTGGTATGAAATGGTTGGGGTTACCTTAAAGGTCAGTTTGGGCAGCATGTAGAAGTTGGTTATTGCCCACAAGGGGCATATGGCTAGTGGTGTAGGACTTGAAAGAGGAGAATTTGCATTCTGGATCTACTATTTCGGGTTTGCTGGGGTCTGCCGGGGCCTCTTTAAGGGACCCAAAGACGCTGTGGTGCCTAGGAATTGATACTGGTGGGGTGCTGGTTGACGATGCTAGGGGAATTGTGATGCAGGTTGCTACAATAGCTGGGATTTTCTGGCTTTGCTTCATAGGGAGGTGCATCACCTATGAAGATTTGGTCTTGGAGAAGAGTATCACTGGAAAATCCTACAACTGCCTAATCAAGAGTAGGAAACTATCCTTTTAGTTGAAGCAACGGAATGAACTACGGGTGGAAGAATTTGTCTATAGATGTTTGTTTTTGTTTTGTATTAGGAACAAATCTTATGTCTTCGGTTGAGCAAGTGAAAGCTTCTCTATGCTTTTATTTCTCTAGTTTGTAATTGTACAACTGAGATTTGTATAAGGGTTGGGACACCCCTTAAGTGTCCCATTTTATTCATTAATCCATTGTTGATAAAAAAAAATTACACAATGCAAATACATGAGAAGCTAATTGAACTTTGTATCTTGTTTTTAGTGTTTTATGTTCATTTATCTATACTACGTGTGATTTATGATTAGCGTTACAATATTATATATATATATATAATAAATAAATGGGTGCAAACCTCATCTTAAAAGTTAATTTATAAAGTTGAGTTAGACTAAAATTCATTTTCTAATATGGTATCATATCTTATTGTTCCTGCCGGTTGACTTAAAACGCCTTTGTGCGTCTACGTCACGCTCACATCCAGAGTCCTTGCGTTCGCATATGCGATCCCCGTGATGAACACCTGAAACACAAAGACAATGGGCGCCCTAGCGGTCGTTTGCACTCTGATGCTCAAGTCAGTACTAGGGCTAGGAAACATAAAAAACTGTATACTCTTGCTCTTGTGTGTGTGTGTAACGGCGCAAGATGATTCTCCCCTGGCCAAGTTTGTTAACTTACTATTTATAGACTGAAAACTAGGGTTTCCTGTTTACCTGAAATGGGCCTTTCTGGTGGGTGGGCCCAACACTGTTGTTACCTTACTCTTAGGATAACCTAGCGCGTGGGTCCCTAACTGGAGTGCAACCTCTGACGGGATGACCACCTGGATGCCTCCTCATGCATCTGATCTCTGGGGTCACCCGCCTCTGAGAGTGCCCTAGCTGTTCACGTGCCATGCATGCAGCACGCCCCTAATCGTGGCCCTTGTTGGCCATATCCTTCTAGTGGCTTCTATACTTTGTGTCACGCCTGAATGCGTCGTCGACTCTACATACATGGGCACTCGTGATCTAGGCTTCTCCCTTACTGATAACTGGTGTGTGATTTGGGATCCACTTCTCGTGGCCCATCTCTACTGTTTGGATCTCCGATGCTCGACCTCTCCACACTATTTAGTGGCAAGTCGGTACATCCTGATGATCAATGTCTAACCACTCTCGACTCCTTGGCGCACGTGTTTTGCGAGGTATTGGCCCGCGCTGCTTGTGGGACCCGCTTACGTGGCACCAACATTACCAGTGGTTAGTCAACGTCCGGGGACTGGTCGGTACACAAGCCCCCCAACCTCGAGCTGTAACTCGTTCAGTGAAGAGGCTAAGTCCTTGCCCTGGGTGATCTACATGGCTCTGTGCGACAGGACGTAAATACGGTGCCAAAGTGACGTCTTTCCGGGCTTGTCTTTTCTGTGTACACATGTCTTGATCAATGGCTAGGGTTTAACGTCGCTTACGCTTCTTCGTTTGCTTTTAAACTTTGGAAAACGTGCGCGTCTAATCGCCTGTTACGTCATTCTCCGAAACCTTTATCGTTTCGCCTTCTTCCCCAAGCATTCTCACACTCCCTCCGCGCGTTTCAGTTTTCATTCGCTATCGTCTGAAGTATGAACACTGACTCTCCTTCACTCCTGTTTAATGGTTCTAGATAACTTCCTATTTGCTTAATCTTTGCATCGACCACTTTCTGTTTCTGGGTTTCCTTTTGATCAAGAACCACTAAACTCTAGGAGGCGTTGTTTCTTGTCATTGTAACGTCGTGTTTGCACCTTTCTTTCGCATATTCGTATGGTTTATCTCTGTGTGCAGGCATGGGTTTAACCGAGGAAAAATGGGCCAAGTTAACTGATATTCTCACTCGTCTTCATGGGGTTTCTAGAGACATGGGTACTTCTCTTCAGCATGCTCGCGCCCTCACCGCCACTACGTCTCCACCCGTTCCCTCCAATCTTGGGGTTTCGGTCCCTCTTCCCGCCGTTCAACCATTTCCCACTTCCCTTTCTTGTCGGGGTAAAGCCGTGGTGATTGAGTTAGACGAGGATTCTGCTGAGGGGCCAGTCTACAAAAAACCCAAACCTACTCTGGTGATGGTATCACACTCTTCTTCCTCCGGTCACTTCGCCTCGCCTCGTGGTCACTTGACCGGTGTTTCTCTGCTCCCTGGTCTCAGCGGGACTGGTGCCTCTACTTCTTCTGCCCCTGAACTGCCCCTTGTCCTTCAACATGTGATCAAGGGCTTTCAGCAAGGGGTGACGGTGGACCTGGATGAAGTTGCTGCCAGGGAGAAACTAGGTTTCGACTTCAGAGCGCTTCTTGCTCAGTTTAACGTCCTATTGTCCAGGGCTGAATCTAGGGACTCCTCGAAAGCTCGCTTGTTTGGTGCCCGCGAGGCGACTCTGAGAGAAGAGTTGGTCCACTTCTCGAAGCTTCTCCACGCCAACCGCCAAGAGGTTACTACACTGGAGGCGAGAGTTTTGTCCCTGCGGGTTCAGGTCTTTGAGTTGGAAGAGGTCGAGGAGGAGTCCAAAGCCAAGATTACGGGGCTTGAACGAAGGTCCACCAACCTTGAGGTGTAACTGGATCGGGCGAAAGCCGAGTTTTGTCAGCAAGCCAAAAGGTTTGAGGAAGTTGAGGTTGAACTGACTGGAGACGTCCTGGATGCTTACGACAAGGGTTTCAAGGTTGCTCTCGCTCAAGTTGTTTGTGTGCATCCAGAAGTGGACACTACACCCTTTTCCGCGTCGAACTTGGTTGATAATGGGAAGATTGTTCCCAGGGTCTTTCCTTGACTTGTATTGACGCACAAACTCTTTTATTTGCTTGCTACTTTTACTGTCTGACCTCATATCTGCTTTATGTCAAACTGCATTTTGATTCCCATAACTGTTTCTGTCGTGGTGTCTGGCACCAAGTCATTTCTTTGCATGTTTTGTTGCCTTTGTCATGTGGGGAGGCTTTTACTGCGAACTGGATCGTTCCACCTTGGTGTTATTCGCAAGGGAAACAAACTCTTAACTGTCCTTGACTTCGCTCAAAGGCGCGGAGGATTTACCTGGCGAATTATTTCGTTTGCCTCGGCACTTTCACTTACGAGGGGAGGTGTTCTCTCACGAACCTTCCTCTCTGCTCGTAAGGCTTCTAGCGCAAGGGAAATTAATTCTTAACTGACCTCCGCTTCGCTCGAAGGCGAGGAGGGTTTATCTCGTAACTATTCAACTGTCCTCAGCTTTGCTCGAGGGCGAGGAGGATTTATCTGATAACTATTACGTTTAACCTTAGCGCTCTCACTCAAGTGGGGAGGTGTTCTCTACGAACCTACCTCTCCGCCTACGAGGCTTCTAACGCGAGGAAAACAACTGCTTGACTGACCTCAGCTTCGCTCGAGGGCGAGGAGGGTTTAACTATTACATTTAACCTTAGCGCTCTCACTCGAGAGGGGAGGTGTTCTATGCGAACCTACCTCTCTGCCTACGAGGCTTCTAACGCGAGGAAAACGAGTTCTTAAATTACCTCAGCTTCGCTCAAAGGTGAGGAGGATTTAACTATTAACTGACCTCAGCTTCGCTTGAGGGCGAGGAGGATTTAACTATTAACTAACCTCAGCTTCACTCGAGGGCGAGGAGGATTTAACTGGCGAACTATTTCGTTCAACCTTGGCGCTTTCACTCAAGAGGGGAGGTGTTCTCTACGAACCTACCTCTCCGCTCACAAGACTTCTAACGCAAGACAAACAAGCTCTTAACGGACCTCAGCTTCGCTCGAGGGTGAGGAGGATTTAACTATTAACTGACCTCAGCTTTGCTCGAGGGCGAGGAGGATTTAACTGGCGAACTATTTCGTTCAATCTTGGCGCTTTCACTCGAGAGGGAAGGTGTTCTCTACAAATCTACCTCTCCGCTCACAATACTTCTAACGCAAGGAAAACAAGTTCTTAACTGAATTATACATAATCTCGAGAAAATATTTCAATCGTAATTATCTGGGGACCTCATTAAAAAACCCTGGTAAGGGAAAAAGAGTGTCCTCTATTACCATGTACAATATTCTCGCTTAACTGAAGTAAACTTGTAGTCGGCTACGTTCCGTCTGCTAGGAACCGAGCCCTGCTTCGATGCCTAAACATGCGCGCTTCATCCCCAAAGACCTTTGTTCTCCTGAGGGAATTGGTCCACACGGGGGAGAGTGGGTGCTTTGGTACCTGAGGTTTCTCCCTAGGCTCTTAGCATACTCTGCTTCCCTTGGGCATGAGACCTTGAAACTGAACCTGCCTTTGTTCGGGGACCGAACCGATCGCCTAGTCGATCATCACTAGTTACCCTAGTTCCGGACTCTACGGTCTTCTCAACCGGGGTTCGCGCCGTCTGGCCGGGGATGTTGCTTCGGTTGGAGATTCTCTCCAATCTCTCTATCCCCGGAGTTGCCAAACGGATCAGATTTGGTCCTGCAGGCGATTTCTGCTACAGCCTCGTCGGGTTTGGAGCGGCTGAACTTGGGTAGGGGGATTCTCTCAATGTACGATGGTCCATTAGTGACCATAGATACCCCTCTCCCTGCTTTGAGGCTATTCTCGTAACATCGCTTGGCCTCCTTCTGATCTGACTTGATGGTAATCACCTTTCCTGTCAGGTCTGGTAACTTCATCTTCATGTGCCTTGTCGATGGTACCGCTCCCAACCTATTCAGCGTTGGTCTACCCAACAACATATTATAAGCAGAGAATGCGTTGATGACAAGGTACCTGATGCTCTCCGTTCGTGACGCAATGCCATATGTGAAGGTGGTCCTCAACTCCAAGTATCCCCGCACCTCTACCTGGTCTCCTACGAAACCGTAGAGACAGCCGTCATAGGACCTTAGCATGTCGGGAGATAGTTGCAGCTTGTTGAAAGTCGTTCAGAACATTACGTTTGCCGAGCTTCCCTGGTCTACTAGCACACGGTGAACCTTCCTTCCCGCGGTTACCACTAAGATCACCACTGGATCGTTGTCATGGGGGACAACGTCCTCTAGGTCGACCTTAGTAAAGATCAGGTCTACGTCGAAGGCGTTGTCGGTTCTCTGTGCTTCACTAAGAGGCGGTACAGCCTCCACCTGAGAACCCTCCTGCGATGGTGTGGACCTCACCATGTATGGGGACTTCGTGCCCCGAGCCACCCCCTGTTGCCGCCGCGTCCTCGGTCCCATGTTTTTCTTGTAGGTAATCTCTTAGGAGACCGTTCTTCACCAGCTCATCTAGCTGATGTCCGAGCACTAAGCAATTGCGTATGGGGTGGTCGTATGCTTGGTGGAACTCACACCATGCGTTCTTGTTGGGCCCGAGCTTCTTGTCGGTCTTAGGAGGTACCTTCAGTCTCTCTGCTATGTTTGGGATAGCGATGAGGTCTTTCAGCTCTACTATGAAGTCGTGCCTTGGTGGCACATTATCTCTCCCTCGCCCCCTCGCATTAGGCCTTTAATAGGGTTGCTGCTTCATGGGGGCCTTCATCTCTGTCGTCTCCTCGCGGACCCTTAGGGTTTGAGGGCAACCTGCTGCGTGTGGCCACGTGGGGACCACGCATGTGCGCTTTTCACTAAGTTCTTCCTCCGCCGTAATGTGGGCCACCGCGCGACGCTTTATCTCGGCGAAGGTCTTGGGGTGGTTCCGAATGAGTGACTCACTGAAAGGTTCCAGCACGATGCCCTTCCTAAACGCGTGCACCATCATCTTCTCTTTTGTGAGGTTCAACCTCACCACTTGTGCTCCAAAGCGGTGGAGGAACTCCTTCAAAGACTGTCCTTGATATTGTTTTACATCAAAGAGGTCGTAGGAAACTGATGGGGGGGCTCGATTAGCGAGGTATTGTGCCCTTAACAACTTTGTTAAACATGGTATAACGGAGGGAGAATCAAGAAGTGATGCTTACAAATGCCAATTATGTTCAATGGAAACACTACACTTTGCCCCCAACAAATTTATTGCTTTTGTTGCGACAACAACATCAGGCGTAATGCACACTATTACTGTAAAAGAGAAGAAGAAGAGGATACACATAATTGGTTTTGCATTACATGTTATAAGAATGGATAAGAACATCACATTTAGGGATGGCAATACGGGGCAGGCCATACGGGCCAACTCACAGCCCGCTAGCAAAAAGAGCAAGACTGGCTCAGTAATTCAACCCTATGTCAAGCACCTATGTTTGAATACATTCAAAATATAGAAAGAGAAACACACCAATAATGTTTTATTTTTTTAAAATTGGACTAAACTAGTTGAACTATATTATTTAAAATTTTAATACAACATAACTTACATTTGTAGGGTTAGTTGAGATTTATGTATTTCTGCTTGTGAAAAATTCTATTTCACATCAATTCATTTGAATAGTTATAATATAGAAAGAGAAATAGGTTATTTTCTTAAAATTGGACTGAACTAGCTGAAACATATTTAAAATTTTAATACAACATAAAGGCGCTCTTCATTCCAGATTTGCGAAATTTTGCTCTTGTTTCTACAATTTTATTATGAGTTCATATTGCGTTGAAAAGTTCTGAAAACACTTAAACAAGTACTTTCATATATCGACACTCGTACGACACTCATAGGACACGTATCGATTAAGTGTCCAATTCAAAAAATATTTGTTGGATTTCTGATAATTCTAACACAGTTATAACATCATTTTAAAAATGAGAAATATATTAATTTTCTAAAAATTCAAACTTATTGTATAAATTTTTAGTATGATTATGATTATAAAAATAAGGAACAAATCCTTTTGAACCAGCCATGAAAAACATATTTTTGCTAACAAAACTGAAATATACTTGTGTACATAAATCTTGATTGTCAATTTATATCATTCATAATTATATAATATATATAATTATATAATATATAGATCTGTTTTTGTATCCTCGTGTCCTATATTTTAGAGATTATACATATCTCCGTCCGTGTCATATCGGTGTCCATGTCAGTGTATGTGCTACATAGGTTACACACTAGTCTTATTTATTAATTTATATTTTTGTTATCTTATTTTCCTATAATATAGGGATTCATATATAATTATTTAAATTTTTTACTTTAATTTTTATTTTATTTGAAATATAATCTTTTATAATTCAATGAAATATATAAAATAATAATAAAGTTAAATTAATTATTATTTTTTATTTAATGAGTTTGGAT
>Ga0123341_1001496_pt1 | contig 17698 bp, 9 predicted proteins | sample Turbeapinknodule_FD_89959 | JGI IMG/M metagenome (GOLD analysis project Ga0123341, IMG submission 89959) | Root nodule microbial communities of legume samples collected from Mexico - Turtle bean Mexico pink nodule | ecosystem: Host-associated > Plants > Roots > Nodule | place: Mexico: Nepantla...
CTCTCTAACTTTAGTGTAGACATGTCACGTTTAAGAGCAAAACCAACTTTCAATAAATTCCAAGGCTTAATCTTTCTTGTTTTAAATAAGAAAGATTAAGCCTTGGAATTTATTGAAAGTTGGTTTTGCTCTTAAACGTGACATGTCTACACTAAAGTTAGAGAGATGATAGTATAGTTTTGGTTAGATTACTTGAAGTCGTCTCCCAACAAATTCAATAATGAAATCAATAGATTAATGTTTAGAATTTATCTACAAGCAAGAAAAGTTAACAATACATATAAAAAAAAGATGGGTTAAGATTGTTTAACAAAAGCAAAAAAAAAAACAGTTGATCCCAAGTTCTTTCACCAATAAATTCTTCATAGGTCATCTAAGATTATTATCCTTCAATTCTTACATAAAGTTAAACCAGGTCGAAAATGTGTTAATCTAATTCAAGTTGAAGCTTACCAGTAAAACATGCGTCTACTTGTTTAATCAGCGTATACTCTATGGGAAGTCTTATCTCCTCTCTCTTAATCATGAGCCCAAGAAATTAATTAGAACAATGTGAATTAACTAAGAAATCAAAGTTTAAGATATAGAAGACTCTCAATCATGCGTTCAAGTTCAACCTCTCACAAAGACTAGTTTTCCAAGATATTAGAATATTAAAACTACTATAGAGAATCAAAAAACGAAACTTTTATTAATCAAAACACCAAAACTCAATGGGAAATTACATGTCGAGGCAAAACAAAAGAATTACAAAGAAAAAAAAACTAAGAAAACCCTATAAAGCTTCCCCTTTCTCTTTGAGGCTGTGTCTTTTTATAGGTTTGTTTGCTCCAGGGATCTTGGTAAAATGTTCTTGCTTAGATTTTGTTAACTGTTTATCAGTTTCTAACTTTCCAAAATTATTGGATTTTGTTTCCTTGTATTTTGCAAAAGATTTGTTTCTAATTCTATTTCTGAGATATTGTAATTTTATTTTCTCATTTTTCTCTTCAGATCTTGTTTTTTATTTTGATTCAAAGAAGCAACTTGAACTTTTGCATATTTGGCTCATTTGCAAAGATAGACACTTCCTTCAAATTAATTTAAAAAACACAAAATTAAAACAAAAAATAGTTAAGGTCGAATAAACCCAATTATATGAATCTGAATTAAAATAATGAATTTATTTATTATTATAGTCCAATAATTTATAATTAAAGTTATTGGGTGTAAATGAAATTATATTCATCACTTATACTGAAAAATTTCAATCTCATTTGATGTGATAGAAAAGATTTTGGTTCATATTCTATGTTGAAAAGTTAAATTTTAAGTTGAAAAATACACTTATTGACTAAAATTATTTTCTTTAAAAACTGAGAGAATAGTGTGATTTTTTCTACAAAAGAATAGTTTAAAAGTCATTTGGAAATTGTACTACCGACTTATCAAGTCAACAAGTTTGTATCAATTCCTTATGGTATCTCAACTATTAGTCTAGACAACCTAGTGTGCCATTGAACCTTATGACACCTCGACCTTGTAGCTTGACAACCCTTGTTACCATCAAATCTCTCGCCGGTTTTATGGGGTTGAGTCAGGCTTAAAGTCCACTTCGTAACATTGTATCAGAGCCATTTCGAGCCTATCCTAGCGAGTATTTGTTGGGCCTATCGTGCTACCCGCTATCGGGCCGCTATCGGACCACCCATAATATATAGTCCCACACACGAGTTGGTAGTCTCGGCGTGAGGGGGGTGTGTTGGAGATCCCACATCGACTACATATTAGAGCCTTTCATTGTATATAAGTGGGTGTAAACCTCAACCCTATAAGCCGGTTTTATGGGGTTGAGTTAGGCTTAAAGTCCACTTCGTAACGGTTTCCTAACCACTTAGTCAAGTACACTTTGGTCAAGACTAATCGACCATGCAAGTCAAACCTATGATGAAGGTTAATTACTAATAAAACTTAATTACGTCCTAAGAACAAGATTTAGAGAACATTAGGTTTATATGAGCCTAGAATAACCTCTTTTATAAGTAGGAGTCCACGACAAAAACTATAAATATATATTTTTATTTTATTTTTTTATTTTTTTTATATTTTTTTATCAGCAACTATAAATAGATGAATGCTCCCAATGTGAAAAGTAATGAATGTTTGAACTCTTAACTTGTAACATGAATAGAATCACATATGACTAATTAAGCGTCAAAATATCTTTACAAATATTCCACTCAAACCAAAAAAAGATTATCGAAACCAAAAATAAGAAGACGAAAGATAAGAAAGATGAAATACGAGTTTGAAACCTTTAATAAGGGACATATAATCTTGTTAAAACAGATATAATATCAACATAATCTAGAGTTGAATTAAACATCAGACTTTTACTTTCAGCAAAAAAAAAATTATTTTGAAAAAATAAATGTTAATGCATTATCATCATGGATCAAACATCGTGAACCTCTTCATTCTCCATATCGTCTTCATTTGTAACTCTTTTTACCTATTTTGGATTTATTGAAAGAGATAAGATGAAATAAATTACAATGAAAAAATAATGTAATGGAACCTTATGAAATCAATTTAACATTTCACTGTTAAGATCTGTTGTGATGGAATTTAACTTTTATTCATTGTTTAAAGGATGAATGGAGTGAAATAAAGAATTATTTACATACTCCTGTGTTTCTATTGACTAAAAATAATATTATTAAGTCATATACTTGCCCAATCTTAGTTGTTTACCTACACATTTTTTAATCTATTTTAGTTTCTAGTATACAATAGAACATAAAATAAATAAAATAAATAAAATAAAAGTATATGTTTAAAGATTAAATAATGGTTTTTAAGTGTATGAACGAAATATGTAAACATTGTATATAAAGACCAAATGTATGATTATTTTAAGAAAATAACAAAAATCTTTTTTACTTTCATGTATGATATTTGCATCTTATATAAAATACTGTACTTTTCATTTTATTTCCTTCCCAATATACAAACTTTGAATAGTACCCCTGTTTCAGTTTATATTAATCAGAGAACTAACCAATTACAATTTTCATAATTTTTTTACAAAAATAAAAGTAAGAAGGGAATGCTCCCAAATTGCACCTTTTAGGTGCTATTATACTGTTAAACAATACAATATGAACATCATATTTAAAATTATACTATATTATCTAATATTATAATAACTCGCTATGTTTATGTGTTAAAACATTATATTGAATTATGATTTTTGAACAAAAAGGATTTAATTAAAAAAATTATAACAATGTAATAATGGATAAAAGTTATACGGTTGTAAGTTTAATTCCTCACAAATGATTTTTAACTTATACACTAAAGTTATTTGTTTATTTTATTTTTTATAAGCATATTTTAGTGGAAAATGTACCTAAAGTGCAAAAGAGAAAATAATAAAATTTCATGCTGTTCATATTATAGTTAATTTACTTTTAAAATAGCAATGAAAAATCCAAAATAACTGAATTATGGGTTATTATGCGTAGGCTTTGCAGAAGTTACAGTTTAGTTATTAACTGGCAAGCAACATCGCGGCTTTTCACACCCTAACGCCACTCCAGTTATTTACAGCCGAAATTTACTTTTTTTAACCCTAACTAATAACAAAAAAAAAGCCCAATTATAACCAACGGCTTTTTCTTTTCCTCTCACAAAAACTCATTAGCCGTCTCTTTCTTCCGCCGGAATCACAACCGTTTATTCTTTCTTGGCCCATCACGACCGTTCATCTTGCCGCAGTCCGAAGAAAGAATAAAGATGTTGTGGTAAGGAAGGTTCTAGAGAGAGAGAGGATGCCATCGCCGGCGAAGACGCATCAAGTATTGGAGATCAACTTGATCTCCGCGCAGGGCTTGAAGCCGCCTTCGTCTCCTCGGCGAAGGCTCCAAACCTACGCCGTCACATGGATCCACCCCGATACGAAGCTCAGAACTCGCGTTGACAAGCTCGGCGGCCACAACCCTACCTGGAACGACAAGTTCCTCTTCCGCGTGTCGCCGGAGTTTCTCTCCAGCGACACCTCCAGCATCTGCATTGCCATCTACGCCGTCGGAACCTTCCGCGACCACCTCGTCGGCACCCTGCGATTCCTCATCAGCAACATTCTCTCCCGCGACGCCGACGAGTCGACGCCGTGCTTCAGCGCCTTCCAGATCCGGCGGCCGTCAGGGAGGTTCCACGGCGTGATGAACATTGGCGCCATGGTGATGGAGGGGTCCGGCTTCCCCGCGCTGGATAAGATCTCGGCGATAGGGTACCGCGACCTGATGGGAGAGAATATACAGCAGCGGCGGAGAAAGACGGCGGAAGACGAAGCTTTGTCGAGCGAATCTTGCGATAATTCTTGCACTGAGGAGGGGGAAGGGGAGTCGTCGACGGCGTCGTCTTCTTCGTCGCCGAGAACGCTGAGGGATTGGAACGGAGTGAGGGAATTGGCGGGAACTAAAACGCTGACAATGTCAGCTTCGGGATTCTTGTGTTGTTTGGTTAGTCAAGGTAGTGTTCACCAACAATTCAGTCCAACCAATACCACTCCAGAAAGGTAACTCAACCAAAGAGCTCTCTCTGTTTTCTTTTCTTTCTCTTCTTTCCCTTTTCTTCCTTCCCCTTCACATTTTTCGTGTCGAACTCCCTGCTCTGTTGTAGTTTCCTATACTCTCGGTCAATTCGAAATTTCAAGATTACGTAAACTTTCCAAGGAAGAAGGATATTATTCTTTATTCCTTTCTTAATTTCAATTTTTTATGTTAAAGATTAGAAATCACTATTGGAATAAAATTGGAAAGCGATTTCTCATCGTACCTGCTAAGCACAATTTCCAAATATGTGGCTCGTTATATCATCATAACCAAGAAACGAGTACTGGGTTTGGGCCTTGCTCATGGTCCATCATTTTGGGTCAATTTTAAAGCATGTTTTGTCTTCTCTTCTTTTGGTAACCAATGTTTCAACAAGTACAAAATTAAAGGCCCACCAACGTCTTAACCACTGTGTTAAAGAAAACCATTTTCATATTTCAAATAAAAATATATGTTTTAATACAAATGCATGGTTAGAATTAAGTTAAGCACATTCTAATTATGTATCTAATGAATTTCATTAAAATAAACAGTGCCTACTTTTGGAAGAAACGAATCATTGACGTATGCCAATAAACTTTGGAAAAATGCAGTGTAGGTTTTCCTTATTAATGCGTTCAAAACACCTTTCAAATTGAAAAGGATATTTTCATAACCACTTTTTTCTTAAATAACTATTTGACGACTTTTTTTAATAATAAATATAAAATTTAAAATAAAATAATAATAGATATAATTGTATAATGGTAGTATAAAATTACAAAGATATCGACCTATCATAACTCGTTTAAATTTGAACATTCCAATTAAGTTCATGAAAATGTAATCTTTTTAAAATTTATTCTTCTAACTCAATTAAAAAAATTGATAACTTGCATCTATTAAGGAATATGTATTTAGTGCATACTACTAACTCTTTTCAAATATTTGTTGATTTTTAAAATAGTTAATATGTATTATTAGTGTATACTATATTTAAATTGTTCGTTGATATAGTTCCAAGGTTTTTTTATTCATAATCTACAAAAAAAATGGTACTTTTAAAGTTTGAAGATCCTAAACATTCTTGGTACAAAGATCATTTTTTGCTTTCACCATGATAAAATAATTGCTATTCTCAATAGCCTTAAGTCAAAATGTTTTGCTTAAGATGTTGGTCATTGCATTGTAATATAAATTATATATTCATCCTAAAAAGTGGAACTTTTGAAATTTAACAACCATAATTCGATTAGTGTTATCAAAATGACTTCTAATGAGACTAATCAAAGAATTTTTTATAAAAAAATTATATTTGATATTTTCAATTCTCTTTATGCAAGATAATTTTCATATTGATATTTTTGAGAATGATGAGTTATAGTTATCATTTAATGGTCAACTTAAAATGATTGTCTGAAGATAAATTGTGTTAGATCGTTTAATACTAAAGACAATATATATAAGGTCAGATGACCACAAATCGTTTTCTAACCAATCAAAAAATGAAATCAATCAAACAATCTTCATAATTCATGCAAATGGTAAGATTAACAATAAAATAATAAAGTAAACAAAAGGAGTTTTAAATTGTTGTGCACAAAAGTAAGTTGACAATGAAAAACAGTATAGAAAAGAGGTTAATTCTAAAGTTTTTATAACAATGAATTGTTTATTAGTTGATAATTATATTATTCATTCAATCGTCTAAACAAATTGAATTAATCAAACCTTAATGTGAAATTACAAAAGAATTAATCCAAAAGACTTTAGTCTTTCATGCAGAAACAAAAAGAAAAGATTACAAAGAAAAAAACTAAAATGAATTTAATGCTCTCTTCTTTGAACAGTAGTTTTTAATTTTTCACCTCTTAAATCATGCATCCACTTTAATTGCACAAAATCTAAGAACTCAAATGTAAAATTACAAGAGAATTAATCCAAAGAACTTTAGTCTTTCATGCGAAAAAAAAGAGGATTACAAAGAAGTGAAAAACTGGTATCTTTTCATAGGTTTTTATCTCAAAAAATCTTGAGAAAATATTATGATATAAAGTTTGTTAACAGTTTATCATTCTTAACTTTATAGAATCCTCAAATTTTATTTCTTATTTAATCGCAAACTATATTTACTCATAATTCTCTCTAATATCTATTTTTTTAACTTTACACGCTTATCTCCATCTACTTTGTAACCACTATACAATTTACTCTACTTAAGAGTAAATTTATTTATAATTACTATCTATTAGTCTATTATTAAAGCTAGTAGTATAAATAAAATTATGCTTACCAGTAGTACTATTAATTAACGGCCTTAAATATATATGAATTGAATATTATGCTCAAATTATTTTATATACCATTAATTATGTGTAAGACTTGATGATCGATTGGTAAGTTTAATTTTTTTTGAAACTGTTAAAAAATGTTATTTTTAATAGCCCTAAAATGGTATGTTTTGTGTCACTAAAACCTACCAAACAACTGCCAAACTCTTTTCATATTCTTGACCTAATTTAAGAACGTTCTGTCTTATCTCTGCAGCCAACGTAAACAAGAATGACTGAAATTAGCAACGCAGCCACAAAATTACAATCTTAACGTTTTGGGTGACGATGATCGCAAGCAACTTATATACATCATACACCACAACTTACATAAAGTACCTCAAAATAATTTTTCTTTTAATAGTTTTATTATTATTTTTTATACATGTTTTTTAATAGTTTTAGTTGCAGTGAAATAACAGGAAGGAACATTGTTTTAAAAATAATGCAATTTTGGTGTCTTTTCTTCTCTTGCCGACGGTTTGTATTAATATTGGCCTCCGTAACTCCGCTTGTATAAAAACCATAAATTATTTTATTCCATTTTTAAAAAGTAAAACCATAACTAACATGGATAATTTGGTTTAATCTCTCAAACACATTTTCAATGTATATTTGAATTATTTTATTACGTATTTACGATGTTGTCATTAAAATTTTAAATATTTTAAAACTTTATTATAAAAGATAAAATTTATTTCATTAATATAAATTTAAAAATTTGTAATTTCAATTTTTTCAATTCGTCGGCTTTCCCCTCTCGTGAAATTTGATGTTATTATTTCTAATTATTATTAAATTCACAAATTTAGTTTTGATTCTTGTACCGGTATGGACGAAGTCGGGATCCACCTGGCTGTCCGAGGTCGAGTCTACCTGACCGACACTTGAGGAACCTGGTCGAGGCTTAAGAACTTCGATCGAGAGGACGAGGTCGACGATCCACTTGGCCGAGTCCTTAGAAGGCTTGGCCGAGACGGTCGAGACCACAAGGATTTGGCCGGTGGCCGACCCACACCATGGGAGCTTGACCGATGGCCGAAGCCTATTACAATTATCGCTCAAACCGAGATCAGTGAAGCTAATCCATCATCAAGAATTAGGTAATACAACCCTAAGCGGTATCCACCTCGATAAACGGGTCCAACAAGGTAGGTCCATTATAATAATATAAATAGTGCGCATCCCAAAGAGTAAGGTATGTCATTTATTACTGTTCACCTACCTGAGAGTTGACCACCCGCTTTACTGACTTGAGCGTCGAAGTGTCTTCGCAGGTACCCCACCATCCGTTGTTCAGCCGAGGCCGAGTACCAAAGGAGAGGCAAAAAGACGAGAAGAATCTCAGTACACCACCCAGTCACCTGACCGACCGAAGGAAGGAAAAGAAGACTTCAATAGTTCTTTAGGTCCCATCTCCCTAGTAGGAACAATTCTTATTTTAAAAAATAATTTATTCAAAACCTGAAATTATTGTATTTGATTCCTAATTTTCTTAACATATATAACTAATATTTGTTTTATTTTTTTTTTAAATATAACATGTTAGACATTATACTATAAAAATCCTAGTACATTACCTAAAATCATCACTTGATATTCTATCAAACATACAAACCGTTAATGAGTGTCACAAATACAAAATCATAACAGTTAAAATTGAAGTTTACTAATTGTTATAAAAGAATATATATTTTAAAAAATCCAACCCAAACAAACCTAACATTAGTAAGAAACAAAAAAGATGTCTCGTTGTAATACCCTAGAATATTCTAAAAATAAGTCCATTAACAAACATTATAATAAACAGTGTTGAATTGTCTCTTTTCTCCATTTTTTCAACTCCACCAACTCCTCTCATCTCAGGATGGTGCTATCTACGTGTTTGAATTACATTTATTCAGTCTCAGTTTCTCCAATATCCTCTTCAAATATTATTTTTAATAGTTTTCAAGAAATAAGAAAATGTTTGTAAAATTACAAATTATCAATCATTTGTTTTTTCCATTAATTGATGCCAACTAACTGAGTTGAGAAGATTCATATTTAAGTGCACGAGATGATGATCAATTAGGTACACGAATGCTAATCAAGTTAAATGAAAAAATTCTTTCACTTTAGTATCTAATAACTTGTAGATGAGAAATAATCTTAATGAAACCATAACATAGTGTCTTTAAAACAAATTTATTCGTGATTATTTTTGTCAGTCAAAGGTCAATCGCACCTTTTTCGCACTGTTTAATCTAATATACATTTTTATTTAAAATAAATACTTAGAAAATAATATATTAAAGTATTTGTTAACATTGAGTTTGATTGTATTTTCCAATTTCACATGTACAAGGAGAGAACAAAATGAGAAGAACAAGATTGATGATCATGGAAAGAGAAAATGACTAAATATTATAGAAAGAGAAGTATGATATGGACATGTCAAATAATGTTTCTTTCCAACCTTTTGTTATCAATTTTTCAACTCTTTGTTGTTGAGAATGCTCCTCTCAACTTTGGAATACAAATTAAACATGTTTAAATTGGAACATAGTTGAACATAGAAGACATAAAGGGAACAATCCACTATTAACTTTTTCTCTAACCATATGATAATTAATTTTAATGTGTTTTATCCATTCATGCATAACTTGGTTGGAGGCAATATGGATTGATGACAAATTGTCACAATAAAGTAATGTTAGATCTTTGTAATCAAATTTTATATCATCAAGAAGATATATAAGTAATTGTACTCAACTTTTGACAAACTTCTTGAAACAATAGATTAAATTTTGGAATGTCAAGATATGAGAGAATTGTCAATCACATATCTTCTTGTATAATCACACCCTACTGAATCTGAGTCATTATAATTTTTGTGTTGAGCCTCACTATTAGTTGCAAGAAATATGTCTTTCCCGGAATTCTATTTCAAATAACGCAAAATATGCATAGTTGCTTGATGATTATCGTTTGTTGGTGCAAAGACAAACTGACTAAGATGGTGTACAACTTGAGTTTATATGGTCTCGTGTTAGTTAAGTATATAAGTCTCTCGATGAATCTTAGATGAAGAGAGATATCAAGTAGAGTATCTCTAGTAATGGATGCAAACTTTATAGTATTATTCATAGGAGTAACAACGGAAGTAGAATATATCATCCCAATGTCTTGTAGCAAGTCCAAACAAAGTATATTTGGTTGGCACAAATGTATTCTATTGTTATCTCTAAATACCTCTAGACAAAGAAATATGTTAGATCTCCAAAATTTTAATTTTGAAAGTCTTATTAAAAAAATTTGTTATAAGAGTAATTCTAGTTATATAGATAGGTTGTCGATTTTTGTTGGGATGTATATATAGATAGCTTTTGTACATAAAGTGTTTGTTGAAATTCTTATATTTAGATATTAATTTAGACCCAAAAGTCTTAAAATTATAACTTGATTACTCACTCAATCTCTTATTTACTTACTAAATACTTCTAAAATATATATTCAATTCCTACTAATTTAAACATCAATGTTTCATCAACAAATTCGACAATCATTGGATAAAAACAGGAGAGAAAAAATAAAAACATAAAATGAATACAATATTTTTGTATTTCATTAATATTTCAAGTTTTTTTCGTCTTTTCATCATAAATACAATATATATAAAGAAAAATTTAAATTTATCTTTTAAATCATCATCATTTTATTATGGTTTTATTTCCAATAAAAAGGTATATAACTTTTTTGTTTAGGATTTCTAAATGGCTTAATTTTTTTGTTATATTGAAGACGGAGGAATATGTGTGTTAATTGGAAAAGAAGTGGTAGGTTAAAATGTTATGGAGGAAATTGGATGAGTTAACAGAAGATACATTGTTTTCAATATTTGGCCATAGTCTGAGTATTTGGTAGGTTTTGATTCAGAAATGTATAGATAAGTGGAGAAATGAATGGTTGAAGGGTTTGAATAAAGCATTGAAAGTACTTGGCTGGAAAGAGGGTTCAACTATAGTGGTGCTGCCACTTACCATCTCTTTTTTCACCAATTCTTCACAATTTTCTACACACACCCAACAAACCCTCATTATATATATTATTATATCACACTCAACTTTTTTATTTCTCTCTCTACCATTCCTTTTCTTCACCTGTTTTATCAAAACAAAAAAAAATTGGTGGTGACGAAAACTCTGATAAGATCGCGATATTATAAATAATTGTACTTAAGAGTCATGTTTGTAGTGTAGTTGTAATTTAGATGCCTTTTTCACTATATCAATATATATATAAAATCTTTAGAAAAATCCGCAGGAATCTCCTCATGTCAAAATATTATAAATTTTTTTATTTCTAATTAGCATGAATCTTCAAGTTGTGTGATTTAAGATGGTAATATAAAATTGTTTGGGAAAGAAAGTTAAGATGAGATAGGATTAAGGTGAAGAGGCCCAAAAGCCCATGAGGTAACAAACTGATAGTCCAAGCCCACAGACTTCTTTATGGTCTTAAAACTAAAAAGGGTAAGAAAAAAGAAGTTGAAATATGGAAATGGAATAAAGAAAAAAGAAAAAAGAAAAGGGTGAAGAAAAATCTGTGGAGGTTGGCAAAGCATATCCCTGAGTTTGAGAGAAAAGAGTGAAGAGTGTCACTGAATATGGCAACTTGAATATGACTCCATGCTTCCAACAAAATAAAAAACAAAACTACTCTTCAACCCTTTCATTTCTAGGTTTATCCATTTTATTCATATTCATCCAATATTTTAGTCAACCTATTAAATTACCTACATTCGGACCCAGTAACATATAATAACATGCTACTTTTATTTCAAAAATAATCATAATATATATGCATAATAAATTAAATCCATTTATTACTCTTTTTTTTTCATTAACCTTTTTAATGAGTTTTCTTCATTCCAAATATATTTTTCTTCCGAAACTGGAATATATATGTGTCAGTTGTTTTTATTATTCGTAGGACGATGAATAAATTGTGGTTCTCAGTCCATCATCAAATATCTTTGAAATGTTTTTCATCCTTATCTTGGAGGGGGAAAATTCCAAACTCGATTTTATAAATGGTCAGCTTTTGCAATGGTTCAACTAGAGAAAATTCAGATTTTTTTTAATATATATTCTTACCAGATTTGATGATAATGTTAAAAGTTTAAAGAGAGAGCATGAAAAAAAAGAGATATTAATGTCAAAAACTAGAAACCTAAATAGTAGATGGTAGGACGGAACAGGACTTCATCATTATGTAAACTATCGATTAATGACGTAGTATAAATTTTATTTTATAAATCGGTTTTATAATACGTGGACTTTTTAATATATTATTGGAATTATTTAAAGTTTATTTTTAATAAATTAATATTTAATAAATTTATCAGAACACCGTCATCAAATTTATATAAAAAAAATATATTGAAAAAAAAAAGTAAAATGACGACGATTCCTATCAAAGCTATTGGGGTAAATAGCAAAGCACATTATGCACATGGAGAACTTTATAAAATTAATTGAGTACGGCCCAAATCTAAATAAATAATAATAATGGGATATTAATTATAAAACCCCTCCCTCAACTGAACCCTTCAACCATTGTGCAATGGAAGCACTGAACAGAGGAGACACGCGCCATCACGCGCCTCTCTCTGTGGCAGAAAAGCAAGCAGCATTGGTATTCCTATAGTGCATAGAGTATATAGAGAAACCTCTTGCTCACTTCATTACCTGCCTGTCGTTTTTGTCGTATCAAAAAAGAACGCAAACATATAATATAAATAAATATAACACACTCTTTCTCTTTCTCTTTCTCTCTCGAGTGCTGTGTTGGGTGTCTTGGGTTCAATGTGTTGGTGTTGCTTCGCCTTGTTTATCAACTAAATCTACAGCAACCCGTTTCTCTGTTCTCCCATTTGAAGGAAAACTCACCCACTTCTCTAACTCAATCCCTTCAATTGCGCCTACACTTTTCTTTCTTTTTCTCCATTTTTTTCTCTTTCCTACAAACCCATTGCTGGAGTGTGCTGTGGTGTGCCTCATTCAACCTCTCACACTGTTGGACTGTTTCAAACCAGGTAACGGGTTTCAGCTACAAATTCTCAAAATGTTCTCTTTTTTCGCTCTTATTTAAAGAAAAATGAAAAGAAAAGAAAAAACTGATTTTTGTTATCTTCTCTTGATGCATCTCTGTCTTTGTTGATCTGTCTGTGTTTCAATAATTTGATATCAGCTCGGGTTATCTTCTATGGTCAGTTTTGTCAGGATCGAGGAGGGTTCTTGGGTTATCTTTTATGGGTATTTTCACCATTTGATTTCCCTCCAAACCCTGATTCTTTATTAGTTTTTGTCTTTCCTACGCTGTCTTAGGGCTTGATGGTTATGGAGAGTTGTTTAGCATTCAATGTTGTTTTTGTGGACAAAAGATTTTGTTTTTCGATCAACGGGCTGTCTTTGGAAGAGTTGGTGTTAAAAATGTTGGCTTTACCGTCGTTTTTTTCTCTTTCTGATAAATGCTTGTTCAGTTTCTGACGTAATTCGATTTGAGGATTCATTGCATTGGTTGAAATTTTGTTATTCTTGTGTTTGATAGAATTATCCTTTGTTGATGCAAGTTGTTCGTATGATTCCTTAGTAATCTGAGATAACCTGGAAGTATGGAGATTTTGAGTGTGCTTACAGTGTAATTTATTATTTCTGGGAGTTGAAAATAGTAGCATATATGAAGTTAGATTTTCTGAAACTTGTTATATGTTTCTAATTTCTCCCATTTCGTCCAGTATTTTTGTTTTGCTTAACCTGACAATGTTTGCTTTTGTAGATTGCAACTGACAACTATTTTTGTTCAATTTATTCACAATATTTGTTTCAAATATGAAATAATTTAAAGTAGTTTTCCTAGTATGGGAATTGATATCATGATTTGTATTTTGTCAGCATTTTCTGTTGTAATATACCAAATATTTGCAAGTTCTTGCGTAGTAGCATGTAAAAAAATACCAGATTTTCTACTGTAGTGACTGATGTACATCTTTACCATGTGAATTTCTAAATTACAGAAAAGGATGATAGTTGATGGCCATCCCCTTCAACTGCTCCTCTCCTTTGGCAGTACTTGATTTATTAAAAGGAAATGAATCCTCTTGCTGCCATCTTCTTCTGCCCTTCCTTGTTGTGTTTCCAGGATCCTTTGATTACTTGTTCTGGGAAGGCAAAAAATTATTGATTTTCTATTTTGCATTTGATCTTCTTTACATTGTGAATAATGTAAAGTTCCACCACGTCATGACTTTCATCCCTGTCAGCAATTCAATCTTAGTTAAATTCCTTTTCAATTTCAATCCCAAAAGTGCTAACCCTCTCTTCCTAGTTCTTTTTGGTTAAATCCCTAGCAACACAGCCATGCGCTAACCTTTACTCTGTTACCTTGTTCACAATTTTGAAGTGCAGAGGGAGTTGAAGACGAGAATCAAATGGTGGATCCTTGTGATTACAATGTGGCATGACTTAGATAAGACATCTAGATTCTAGAATTAGAGAATTGTTTTTGGTATTTAAGTTTATGCCTTGTAATGCGCTGTTTACTTGTGTTTGGAATTGTTGAGTTTTTTACTATTTTATGGGTTATAACTAATGAATATGATGCCTGACATTTACGTTATATGGATTATGAATATGCATTATGAATTTTGTAAAATCCTACAAAGCAATTTGGGAATTTACCTGCCTTCTCTACCTTGCTTTTTGTATGTTATCGTACTGTGGTATTATTGGTTGGATGATCTGAAAGGCCTTCAATTTGTCCATAAACCATAAGTGCTTCACCTTGTCCAATTTGAAAATAGGATGCATATTTCCATGATCTAGTATATCCTTAGATGAAAAAACCATGTGCTCTTTTTTATTTGATTTTAGGAAGCTTTAATAATCAGCTCTTTTTCCTTCTGTGCTTTACTATACTCACTAGGTATTTCTTCCCAACTCCTATGGCTGGAGAAACATCTTGGATAAGCCACTATGATGACAGACAGAGGGAGAGTGGAGTGTTTGATTCATTTTTAGAACTTGGTGAGGAAGGAGACAAAGATGCAACTGCTGTTTCTTTGGATGTCATTTTGCCTGATGACTTGTTGGAACGAATCCTAGCCTATCTACCCATTGCAAGCATTTTTAGAGCCGGTTGTGTGTCTAAGAGATGGCATGAAAGTGTTAATTCAGAGAGGTTTTTATGGAACCTTTCACATGTTCTACCGCAGAAACCATGGTATTTTATGTTTACAAGCTCTGATGAACCAATTGGTTATGCTTTTGATCCTGTTTTTCGTAAATGGTATAGCATAGAACTTCCATGCATTGGAACATCAAATTGGTTCATTGCTTCATCAATTGGCATGGTCTGCTTCATGGACAACGACAGCAGAAGTGAATTATGCATCTGCAATCCAATTACCAAAACCTACAGGAAGCTGGAGGAGCCTCCTGGTTTGAAATTTTCTGATTACAGTGCATTAGCAATCTCAGTGAACAGAGAATCTCACATTTATTCTGTGGCAATTGTAAAATCTAAACAAGTTCCGGAGAACTTTTTCCAGTGGGACATCTCAATTCATGTATACAATTCAGTAAACACAACCTGGGTGACCACTTTAACCGAAGTTTTGATGGGGTGGAGAGGTGGTGATGAGAGTGTTATATGCAATGGGATGCTATACTTTTTAGTTTATTCAACTGGGGGTGGCCAACCAGAAAATCGTCATGCCCTAATTGCATACAACATGTCTAACCGTTCTTCTCAAAGCTTGACAAGGAGCTTTATTCCAATACCTTGTTCTCTAACTTGTGGCCGTCTGATGAATCTGAAGGAGAAACTTGTAATGGTGGGAGGAATTGGCAAACCAGATCGACCTGACATAATAAAAGGAATTGGTATCTGGCTTCTAAATGATAAGAGGTGGGAAGAAATTGCTCGAATGCCCCACAAATTCTTCCAAGGCTTTGGAGAGTTTGATGATGTTTTTGCTAGCAGTGGTGCAGATGACCTGATATATATTCAGAGTTATGGAGCTCCGGCGCTTCTCATATTTGACACGAGCCATAAGCAATGGAAATGGTCTCAGAAGTGCCCTGTGACAAAACGGTTCCCGCTGCAACTTTTTACTGGCTTTTGCTTTGAGCCTAGACTTGAAATAGCTCCGTAGTTCTCCTTACAATCAGCAGCTGCTATTGAGAATTGTGTCCAAGGTTTCTGCTCATTTTCTTCCATTGTTCTTGAAGTACAAATTTGTTATAATTTCAGTGTTTTCACAGTTCATACAAAATGTTCTTGCTGATAAAACTGCCTATTCATGGATACAGGAATATTATTAATAGCATTTGAAAATACCACAGCCATATATTTTTTTTACCTTTTTTTATTCTCTATTCTTGCACTTGCTCTAATAACAATTACAAATTTTGATTGAAATGTATAATGCATGTACGAATCCGGACCAACATAACATTTCCCCATAGAGCTGTTTTATGTTTATCGTTGCTTTTCCAGAAAATTTTATTCTGTGGTGGAATTACATTCATTTCATTTGCTTTGTATGATCCATCATTCTAAGAGCTCAGATGGCTTCAATTTCTGAACGACTACACTATTTCCTTCCGCATACCACTGGTGTCTTTTATAGCTATGTAATACTATTTAGACTGTCTTCATTGCTGTACTTTTACTGAGTCAAAATTTTCAAGACATGCTATTATGCTTTATGGGAAATCACTCCATGGTTAGGCTAGATTACTGAGTCCGTTTGTCTTATTCTTGTGTAGACCCTGAAGAAAAGGAAGGGTTGTGTGTTGACTAAACTTTGAGGCTCATGAATGATTTTAAATGGACTTTTATGGAAATTTTTATAGCTATCCATAAGTAAGTTTTGACTTATTGGTGAGCCAATGGACATGCTAGGCCAAGATTACATTCTATTGAGTGTGTCGTCCGTACATGACTATTTACATGTTTGGCAAATTAGAAAAAGGTTGAAAAATAAAAGTGCTTTTAGAGTTTATGGCAAATAAGTGAGGTCCACGAGTGGTTTGAGGAAGTTGGGTTTTCTCTGGTAAAGATGTGACATATAAAGGTTAAATAAACATCTTTTTTAGATATGACTTCCATTCATTCATTCAGTAGCCAACAAGGCATGCCAAGAATATTCAAACAATTGAAGAAAGAATTGCCGACTAAGAATAAAAGTAAGTTATAATAATATACATAGCAGAACAAATGCGTCACATCCTATTCCAATTTATGAAAACATAACTTATTGTATTTTTCTCCTTTTTCAAAATCATTTTATATTCCCCACCTTCTAAAGTTGAGCGGAGCATGAATAGGCTTGCACCCATTCCAGGTTAAGCTTTAATTTAATAACCACACCCACCCCATTCATCTTTCTAACAAATTATCTTCAACCCTTCATTTTATAACATTATATAAATTATTTTTATTTTTTGTAACTCTATAATTCTTTATTCTCTCTTGTTTCTCCTCTATACATCATTCATCAATTTGTAAAGAACAATAGACTAAATGCACAATAAAAAAATTTAAAAATAAAATAAAATTATCACCTAATCAATTATTTGAAAAATCATGTTAACCTATCCATAATCAATTATTACACGGGTATAATTGATTAGAATGTCCACTAAACACTCTGTAGAAAAAAAATTAAAAAATATTTTTTTTGTAAATCGCTTAATATTATATAAGGTTGGTCAAGAGCCATTCTTAATTTATTATATATAA
>Ga0123341_1001497_pt1 | contig 17698 bp, 12 predicted proteins | sample Turbeapinknodule_FD_89959 | JGI IMG/M metagenome (GOLD analysis project Ga0123341, IMG submission 89959) | Root nodule microbial communities of legume samples collected from Mexico - Turtle bean Mexico pink nodule | ecosystem: Host-associated > Plants > Roots > Nodule | place: Mexico: Nepantla...
CCTAGAACCGCATTTGTAAATCAATTTAATTACAAAAATGCCACCGCGTTTTTTACAAATGCGTTTAAACGCAAAGCCGCACTAAATAAATAGTCGTTGTTTTCAAATTTTGTACTAGTGAATACATACTAAGTGTCTTGGTTCATATAGCTTGCTATATCAACTACACTATGTGTTAAGTTCATCAATCTAAGACTGATTCATATAACTTGCTATATCAGCTCTGATGCATTACATCTTAGATAAACCCAATATTTTCCTTTTTCTTTCTTTATCTCTATGTTTTATCTTTTGCAATATGTGGGAGATTGTTGTAAAACTGCATATATTGAAAAATGGTAAAAAACGGAGACTCTGCAACGGTTATTGGAGTTAAACCCCAATTAAACCCCTAAATTTTTAGATTAATATCAATTTGATCCCTCTATCAAATAGTTTAACTGTCTTCACAATTGACAAAAAAAATTGATATCTCAACTCAAAAATTGAGGAACTTAATTAAAACTCTTAATTATACGAGAACTACATTAAATAAAGTGTGTAAATGTAGAGACCAATTAAATAATTAGAAACGTCATTGGAAATTGAGAATCCAAATTGAATAAAATATATAAATTCGGAGAAGTAATTTTTAGCCTAATAAGCATCACAAATCTCAAAAGCTGTCAAGTGCCTTATTTAATAATTTACTGTTATGAAATTGTTTAGAATAGGATTTTACGTAGTAGTCTGATGGTAACAAAGTACAATCGTATTTCATGAACAAACAATTACTAACCGGATTAAAAAAATGAATAAATACAAGCGTTTTAGAGGGTAATGGAAATATAATGCGCTTCAACAACAATTCTTATCCCAAGAACCCCACATTATTTGCCGACTTTACTCAAACTTGAAGCCGTTGGCCAACTGAACATAATAAAAAAAAGGTAGGCAACAACTACAGAATATTCTAAAATGTACGTCTAGTTACTTGATATTTACATAGTAGGAAAAAATGAAGGTGAAAATGATTTAATATAAAAACAAAATAACTATTGAGCATTAGGGTGTTACAGTAATGAAAGCCTCTACTTTGGATTTATGTACTAGGATGGAAAAAAATCCAAATTACAAAATCCAATTTATAATTATCTAAATTCATATTAATTTTAATTTATTTAAATGAATTTATCTTGAATTTAAAATTTATATTTTTAGATTTTAAATTCAATCTATTTAATTGGATATGGATTAGATATAAATTGGATACAGTTTTGAATTATCCAAATTGCATTTTGGGTTAGATTTTGACTTGGTCCGATCTAGGTTGAGCCAAGACAATCTGGGCTTAGGTTGAGCAAAATCGGCTCAAGTCGATGTCGAGCCAAGTCGTCCGAGCCCAAGTCGAGCCAAGTTGTCCCGGATCCATGTTAAGCAGAGTCGGTCGGGCCCATGTCGGGACGAATCAATCCATACCCATCTGGAGTTGAGTCGACCCGAGCCAATGATGACTCGAGTTGGTCCGGGCCCATACCTAGTCGAGTCGGTCCGGGTCCAATACCGAGCTGAGTCGGCTCGAACCCATATTGAGTTGAGTCGACCTGGGTCCATATTGAGCCGAGTCGACTCGGGCCAATGTCGAGCCAAGTCAAAACGACTGATGTAGACCCAAGTCAGTCTAAGCTAATGCAAGCCCAGTCAAACTAGGCCCATGTCGATTTGAGTCGCCTCGACCCGATGTCAAGCAAAGCAGTCCGGGCTGATGTCAAGCCGAGAGGGCTCGGCCCAATGTCGAGCAGCGCGAACCCAAATCGATGTAAAGCTGAGCGGGCCCAATCAATGTCGAGTTAGCAGGCCCGGGCCGATGTCGGGGTGAGCGACTCGAGTCGGTGTTGAGCTGAGCAGGCCCAGGCCGAGCGGGCTTGGGTCAATGTCGAGTTGAGCGGGCCCGGTTCGACGTCGAGCCAAGTCGGTCAGGGCCAATGTCGAGTGGAGTCGATCCGGACTGTTGTCGAGCGAAGTCGGTAGGACCCATGTTGACTCGAGTCGAGTCAGCCTGGGATCATGTCGAACTAAATATTAACCGAGTTGGTCCGCATCTAGATTGAATCGACTTAGGCCCAGTTCCAACTCTATATCAAAATAGATTTAATATAATTGACAAAATGAATTTAATTTAATTAAAAATATATATTTAATCTAGATTTAATCCACTTTAAATAAATTTAAAAAAATTTAAATAAAAGATATGAATTTTAAATTCAATTCATCAAATTATGAACATTCCATTATTGTTGGCATTTAATGTTGGCATGTAGCTGTACACATCAAGAAAGGTAAGGGATTATGAAGAAAATATCCTTCTACTGTATATTTTACATATGTACATTCACCAGCTGACTTTGGTATTAAGCTTCAGTATGTTTCCTACAAAATACCATATAACTCAAATGCAGCATCACGGAAACATATAAACAGTTGTTTACAAAGAACCTCAGGATACAAGATTAAAGAGAAACAAATATAGCAACTTGTAGAACATAAATATATGGTTATGTTAACCAAAAAAGGGGAAAAAAAGACAAAAAAAAAATTACATTCTATAAGCCTTGATGTAAATGCTGCCTCCAGAGCCACCTCCACCCTTTGTCGCTCCATCACCCCCATCAGCCAAAACACTGCATTCATCTCAACAATTTAATGAAGAGTCAACCTCACAAGCCCCCCTCCCAACCCACATAGTCCCTCTCCTTGGTCGTCGACCCCCCACGGTTCCCAAAACTGTAAGGGTTCTGCAGCCCTGCTATGTACGCATCCCAATACGCATCCCTCCCCAGACGTCCTGCGGAAGCTTCGTCACCCTGCTATGTACACGTCCCGAGTAAGGCTCACGTCGTTCACGATCTTGCACGTCGTGTCCAGAGTCCCGACTCCGCCGAGATCGTCCACGCATGACACCGACGGCGGATGCGGTGGCGGAGGCGGCGAGTAGTTCTGATGGAAGAGGTTCCAATCCAAATCAGTCACCGAGAGTTCGCGCTCCGACTACGATTCGCCACACGCGAAGACGACGAAGATAGCGAGGAATTGGAGGCGCCGGAAACGAAGCCGAGCCATTCACCATCGGCGTCAGGAGTCATCACATTGAAGGAACTGAGATTCGGATTTACGAAGTGAAATTTGATTCAGAAACCAATGCAATGACCCATCGCGGTCACCACCAATAAAAAAATAACAATATTAAAAAACCCTAGTCTCTTTCTCTCTCTGCGTGCGGAAATTCAATTCAATCTCACTGAAAAAAACCCTAGAAATCTCTCGGAGACGCGAGGAGAAGAAAAATCGAATGCGGATTCGAGAGAAGAAGCACGATGGAGATGTAATTTTTTTTTTTCTTCTTTCATAAGTCCTACAACATTTTTAGTAACCTTATTTTTTGTCCATTGTCAAGTATATGGACTCTTCTAAAACTCACCATCTTCAATTCTTTTTCCTAAAAAGTACAAGTATATATAAATTTCAGGTAGGAAAAATAATTATACCGCATATGCATGTCACCACATGAATCTCAAAAGTTTCTATAAATTGCAGAATTCTTGTTAAAATTAAGATAAATTCAGACAATATCATAAAGACATATATTCATTTATCATCTATATACAAAGTGTGATAATTCATGTAAATTGAAATAACAATAAATAGAAATGGACTGAGGTTTAATCACATGGTTTCAAAATTCAGATATTGTATCTATATTTCATAATTTTACCATATAGTAAGAAAATATAGTTATAATAGTAAAAACACAATTATTTAGAAGTGGTTTTTCCTTCTCAAATAGTAAAATACTCATTTCAAAGCTTCGGAAAGCTATTCTTAGATAGGTGAATTAAGCTTTAGAGTATAGTTTATTCTTCAAGAATAATTTTGTTAGACATGATTTTGGTACTATGCTAATATAATTTAGGAGTTAAGATGAATATAAAATTATAACAAAGGTTAGTTAAAAGTCTAAAAATAGAAAATGTTTTAGATGTAATAATAATCCTAAAAACATCTAAGAAAGTTGTGGAGGTTGGAAATATAAACAAAAAAATATCTTCAATAATTTAAAGTTTTAAATTTTTTTCCATAAATGCTAAACTCTAATATTACTAAACATGTTTATTAATTTTCCTAAAAACAGCACTTTTAATTGTAGTCGTTTTTCAGTTTCATTACCAGTAAAAGACATCCTTTCCAATTTTATTTTTCAGGAATATAGTAACTTTTTTTAAAGCAAATTATCTAGATGAAAAAACAGTTAAATTAAACGAAAAATCCCTCAGAGAAAGGTACATTACATCAGATTCCTAAACTTTTGCTATTAATTTTGTTTGTTTTATATTCTTCCCATTACAGATCGTGCTCTCAAAACGACCCCTAGTCCTAGTAGTAGTGCGATGAAAAAGAAGCTTCTATGGTTTGGTAGGCCCACAATTTTTAATCCGAGAGGATAAGGATTGAGGATTACAAAAAAGCCCATATTCCCGAATAAACCATAGACAGAGTCCCCGTGGGCCCATTTTTTTTGTATTTACTTATTTTTCACTCGTTTTCCAAATTTGATATTATATTATTACAATTATTATTATTTTATTTAGTCCACAATAAAAGAGAGAAAAAAGCATCTTGATTTATTCGGAGATGAGATGCGGAAAAGAAATATTTAATTATCCAATAAGCAAAGTTTCAATTTGCTGTGTGTGCCCACTTTGGGCGGAATGCGGGGCCCACGCTGACGTGGATAGCTGGGAACAAACACTCAGCGCCGAAGCAAAAACACTCATTAGTACCTGGAAAGAGAACCCAACCAAAGAAGCAACAAGATTAAAATAAAAACGAGACTCAAAAAGAGTTTTCCGTCAACTGAATCTCTATCGTCTCTCCCCTTCCCCTTTCCTTCCCTTCCTACCGTTTTCTCATCTCTCGATTTGGCTTCTTCTTCCGTTCTCACGATTCTCTTTCTCTCTTTCTCTCCCTCGCTTCTTCTTCTTCTTACTGTGTGTGGTGCTGATCGCTTGTATTCATGGTGATCGAGCATGACATTGAGAGCTGCGGGAGCAGAGCAGTGCAGTTGTCGCACGCTAGCCACCCTCGACACCAACGCCAGAAACTGGAGGTGTACAATGAGGTGCTGCGGCGGATTCAGGATTCCGATTGCGAGGAGGCGCATGTTCCCGGCTTCGATGATCAGCTTTGGCTTCACTTCAATCGCCTTCCTGCTAGGTCTTTCACGATGTTTCCGAATTATTTAACTAACTCTATAACTAACCCCTGTTATCATGTTCTCCTCTATATTTGATTCTCGCTTCTTCCTTTTTTGTAAAAGCGGTGAAAATGATTGATAGGGGAGGTTGTGACCAGTGATTTTGTATATTCCTGATTGCTTGTGTTTTTTAACTGATTCCTGCAACTCGAGTGTTTTTCGTGTTTTTTTTAATTTTGTTGAGTTTTGAGAAAAAAAAATGAACAAGGAAGAAGATATCTGAGTGATTCTTTTTTTTGGCCTTTTTTTACTTTACTTTTGTAAGTGGATTTGCCAGAGTGGTTTTTGTACGAGTCTGCTGGTTGGTCACTCTGATTGCTACTACATAGGTACGCGTTGGATGTAAATGTTGAGAGGGCAGAAGATGTTCTAGCTCATAAGAGATTGCTCAAGTTGGCGGAAGATCCTGCATCTCGACCTGCATTTCAAGTTCGCTTAGTACAGGTAATTAAAACACACATTCATAAAACACTGATGAATGGTAATATAAGGTTATTTTCTTTATTTTGTATTTTCCCTAGTTTTGACTAAGGCTAGATGTTTTCCCATCAAATGAAGAATTCAGTTTTTTAAACGTTGTGGAGGATACATGGAACTGTTTTTTCCTTGATTACGCTGTTAGCTGTTAGCTGTTAGCTGTTAGCTGTTAGCAAGTTTGGAACTATGCAATCATTTACTTTATGCGCTCTACTTAAAGTACAGAGACTTGCTAGTTTATAACAGTTTCATCCTTAATGCAGGTATATCCTTTTGGTGGTGCAAATTATGCTGATTCCATTCATTCAGATCCTTCTGAAATAGAAGATGCACAGAGTTCTCTTAACTATTCTTTAAAGCAGGGGTATGGCATGTGTAATTTTGTTATCAGTTTTATTTCCATCCTTGCAGTTGCTCAATAAGTACAATCCTTTTTTATTATCTAAGCTCTTGTTTTTATGTTTTCATTTGTGCCAATTATTTAATTTTTAATGTCATTTCTTTGTCTCTCTCTTGGGTAAAACAGAATTCATCCACCGCCCACATTTGGTTCATCCTCTAATCTTGAAGCTCTTGCCCTTCAAACAACCAAAAATAACATTGAAGATGGGGGAAGTGCTATGAGTGTAACACCATATTTTCACAGGTAATGGGTATCTCTCTTCAGCTTTAGTTAGTATCGCTAAAATGTGTCTTTTGTTTATAAAGTAGAAACATGTATTTTATGATAAGGTTGATAAATAGACTAGGATAAAATCTCACACTTTGAATATAATATTTTTGAACTGCAAGTCTCTTGGTTTATTATTTTTGTCCAAGTTTTTAGAGAGAGCGATGTTGCAGAATATTTAACTTTTAACAGTTAATAAATATATAATGTTTAAAAGTTTAACTAGTACTAATCTTTTACTTATAAATTTTAGGCCCATGCACGAGATTACCTTTTCAACAGTTGACAAGCCTAAACTCCTTAGTCAGGTGGTTAATTCTCTTTATTTTTAAAAATGTTGTGATGCTTTTGTAAACGGTTCTTTAAAATTACTGTTATTTTATTTCATATAATCCTTGTTATATTTTCTTTTCTACTGTATTATTCAGCTTTTGACATGATAACAAGCAATATCACTCGCTTTTCTCGACCATCAATTGGGTTAGAGCACTTATCGTAATGTAATTCTATGCAGGATACAATTATGACTGTAGTGTCTTTTGTATTTATTATGGGCAAATTATTTGCCAATTGCTGTCAAATTAAAATTATATGTTGAGAGTTTTCATTGTAAAGTACTACAAGTTGTAATTTTGCCCAAATATTATTTTTTCACATAGATTAGATTGAGAGTTTATGAAGGTACAACTGTCAAAAACTAAGAAAATCATTCACAAACGCATATAATAATATTTTCAGATGTCATCTCTACATTTTCTGTTATTGTAACTTTTTAAACTCTAATAGGGATGCACTCCTGTAAATATATGATTAATTGTGTAATATGAAATGCAAAGAGAGGAATGTTTTACTTTAACTCTTTTTTGGTGGGAGTGGTGTTAATGATTACTTGGGCCTATTATAACTTCTCTTTTATACTCTGAAAAGGGAAAATTTCACTTGTGCTCAAAACTGTATTATCCGGATAACTAGATCTAATAGGTTTTAAGAAGACCTCCAAACACTGAGAGGACTACTTCTTGATTTTGCAAATGTTGTGGCCAACTCATTGATATCCTCACACTAGGATACAAATCTTTGGAGTTCTTAAGCAAGTTTAGTTTTGATACATTATCAATGTAAATAGTTTTTCATTCACATCTATTAAGAATAAAGAAAATAAATATAGGATTAAAATCCCTTGTATAAAATACACACATAGGATTGTTTATTTATAGATGAAAATAATAGTATAATAACGTAATAGATTTAGTGAAAATATCTACTAATTGATCATTCGAATTAACAAACTCATCTTGATTTCTCCATACACAATCTTTTCTCGAATGAAATGACAATCAATCTCAATATGTTTGGTCCTTTCATGAAAGACGAGATTTGAGCTAATATGAAAAGCAACCTAATTATCACAAATGAGTGTCAGTTGAGTGACCTCTCCAAATTGCAATTCTTTGAGTAACTATTTAAGCCATAGCTCTATATTCTGCTTCAGCACTAGATCTTGCCACAACATTTTGTTTCTTACTCTTCCAAGAAATCAAATTATCACTAATAGAAACACTATCTGGAAGTGGATCTTCTACCAGACAGAGATTTTGCCCAATCTGAATAAGATACAACTCCAGTATGATTATTGTGACCATATAGCAAGCCTTTTCCAGAAGAATCTTTGATGCACTTAAATATACGAATGACTGCATTCCAATATTAACACATGGGAATTAAGGAATTTACTCACCACACTAGCTGCAAATGAAATATCAGGACGAGTAACTATAAGATAGTTCAATTTTCCAACTAATATTTTGTACTTCTCAGAATTTGAGAAAGGCTCCCCTTGACTAGGTATGAGTTTGACATTAAGATCCATAAGTGTGTCAACAAATTTTGAATTCATTAATATAGTTTCCTTCTAAAGATCCAATGCATACTTCCTTTGAGAGATAACAATACCACTGTTGGATTGTGCTACTTCAATCCCTAAGAAATATATGAGTTTGCCAAGATCTTTGGTCTGAAAATGGTGACAAATATGTTGTTTTATTTGAGAGATGTCATGATGATCACTACCTGTAAAAACAATGTCATCAACATATACTACTTGATAGATACACCCAGCCTTGAGTGACGGTTAAAAACTGAATGATCTCCCTCACTGCGAGTCATACCAAATTGCTGAACTACACTACTAAACTTTCCAAACCAAGCCCTAGCAGACTGTTTGAGGCCATATAGAGATTTGCGAAGATGACATACCAATCCAACATAACAAAATAACAAACACTATGGACTAAGTTCGTTACATTCAACAACATCTAATGATGATTTATCACATTATTAAATAACACTTGCATGAGGTGTCAAATTCATTGCATGATTTAACAAGGTTATTGTATGTCAATGTAATATTTTTCACATGAAGAGTGGATTGAAATTAAATTCTTCATTTGTAAGATAGAATGTAACAACTATGTTTTATATTATGGCAGTCTATCACCCTTTACTTTGCATTTCAGTTAACATCAATACTTGGTGAGATGGGATTGAATATTCAAGAAGCTCATGCATTTTCCACCACTGATGGATTTTCTCTAGATGTCTTTGTTGTTGAGGGATGGCCCAATGAGGTAGGATGAAAGTAGTCAAATAATTACCGCATAAAATAACTAGCAAGTATTTTGGGAAATAGAAAGACTTTATGCATGCCTTGATCAACATCTAGCCATGAGTATTTGCAATTTTGATTTTGTAAAAGGATATATAATACCTTTAACTTCTCATCTCTTCATGGTATGCTTACCTTTTCATTTCAATAGATGATGTGTGATTACTTAAGTTGTCTCTGTGGCATTTCTGACAAACTTATTTTACAGATATAAATTGATAAATATGATGGTTTATGACAAATTTAGAAGACCGTGGGGTATGTTATTGAATAATGTGTCATTAATTTATTTTTGCTTTATTAACATGCTGCAAACGATATCTTCAGCCAACAAATGTAAAACTTTCCAATTTAAACAATTTTGAAGGATGCAAAATAATTTGAAATCATAGCTAATGAAGAGATTTTTTGTTCCTCTATTAAAAAGAGAAACGTGAGGAGAGGGAGAACGAGGCTGATCACAAAGTGAGGGATGCTGCCACCTGATGTCCATCCCAACAATAGCCAAAGCATGATTGTTGTTGTTGGTGTTGGAGCCAAATTTTTGGGCACCTGTTAAGTAGAACAGGGAAGGAGGATTTCATTACATCATTGCCCGATAAAAGTGGAGCATGGTTCAATTAAAAGTAAAAATTAAGAGGAGTACAAACTTTGTTCTACAAGAAAGGCCAAAGACTAGGATTGATATATAGTCCAACAACATATTGTGCTCCCTTTGTGGTCTTTAGCGTGTTTTTAGTAATAGGGAATGCATCATTAGACTTTGCCACTGACTGCTTTGGATATCCTCTTCTGGCTTATTGAAAACTCCACTCCATTAAAATATAGTTGTTTCCCATAGTTCAAATAAGACAGGCATCTATAAGTCTCAGTAGTCTTTATCATCAGGCTTACAAACAAGAAGACTCAAGTAAGGCATAGAAGGAGTCCAACACACCTCTTGCTCTTTTTGGATCACTATCCACCCAAACTCTATAGGTCCTTATTGATGCAGGGTTGTAGCTGCATTGATGAATTATCATCAACTTGTTATGTTGATTGACACAATCTCATCTCGCCTTCTTTCGTTGGTACGCTGACTTACTGACTTGGATCCATCCTACTGATGTTCTGCCATCATATTCTGTTTTGAGGAAGATATATACCTGGATGATGAGCTAATCCATGAATGCCACTATAATGCATACACTGTTCCTGGAGAATTTGAAACAATGGTGATTGAATAGTTTGTAACATTCCCAGGCTCATATCCTCTGAACCTGGGTGAAGGTTTTATACAGTCTATTCTAGTATCTGCGAGAGATATTAGAAAAAAGTATTGTGTTCTAGAGTACTAGACATTAGTCTAATCTACAAATGTGTTGAGTGGGCTGTTTGGCATAAGAAATCACTAGGGCAACTCTGTACTTGATGTTAGTGCTTCAGAAAGAGCAATGCAGGATAAGATCAAAGAGGATATACCCATCATGGGTTCAAGTCTGATGGGTCTTCATGCTGCCTTTAATAGGATGATAACAGGAGCGTACATAGAGAAGTACCATGTGTGGCCAAAATGTGTTTTCAGATGTCAGAAAGCCTTACCATCTCAGAGAGGCATGGTGACAAGAGGGATATAGCAATAATGGAATTGCTATATCAATAAAATTTTAGAGGAAGGTTTGGGGACTCTTTTTGTGTACATCCAAATTGACAAATAACATTTTGTTGAGTTACCTTTTTATTTGCAAGCTTTTATCTTTTCCACTTCTTTTGTTTACTAATGTAATGGCTCCTTGCAAGAGTGTTGAGCTGTCGTAATTTATCAGGATTTTGAATCTTTTGCTATTCTATACACTGTTTGTTTTACTTGCAGTTTTTACATGTTCATGATTGCTCTATTTTTATCTAATATTTAATTTTATTTCCGTTTTCAGTTGTGTTTTTGATATCCAAACTTATTGTATCTATTGTATATTTTTTGGCCATTAGGAAACTGAGGAGCTGAAAGGTGTGTTAGAAAAGGAAATTTACAAGGTTAAGGTATATTCTCCTTTTTAATTATTTTTGCTGGAGATGTAATATGACAACCATTCTCAAGTTTACACTTAACACCTTAACTTTTGGGATTGAGAACTCATGAAAATTTCAAAATAACAAGTATTTTTGGAAATATCTTAATTATTTAATAGGTGCTATGAACTTTGATAAAATTACACATATTCAAGATTAATCAGGTAAGATGAGATTATTGTAGTTTGGTTATGTTAGAAAGGATTGATATTAATTTGAAGTTTGATTTGAACTACATTTGAGTAATGACAATGTCTGTTAAAATAAAGTTTTCTTTGCATCCAGGCACTTCATGCAGACTGCTGAATTTCATTCCTCCTTTTGTTAAGCACTTAATGATATAAACTTTCTTATTTGCTTTGCAGGAGCAAAATATGTCCAATCAGGGCATACATTATGCTGCCAATGAACATTACCAGACAAGGATAGAACCATCCCCTCATTGCATTCAAATACCAACTGATGGAGCGGATGTCTGGGAACTTGATACCAACCAGCTGAAATATGAAAACAAAGTTGGCTCTGGGTCATTTGGTGACTTGTAAGTTATTTTTGCTTGATTATATTGGAACTCTACTGATCTTTGTAGCTGAGGTCTCTCTCTGCATTTCTTTGAAATTCCTTAGGTACAGAGGTACATATTGCAGTCAAGATGTTGCTATCAAAGTTCTCAAGCCTGAGCGCATAAGTACAGATATGCTGAAGGAGTTTGCACAAGAAGTTTATATCATGAGGTTTGTTTACATGATTGAATGTAATCGGGGAGCTTATATTTACCATTACCGAGATATTTATTTCTCATGCTTTCCTGCCTTGTGTTGTAGCTTCCACTTTCTTGTTTATAATTATTCATTTTGTATTATATTAGATGATAATCTGGCTTGCACAACCTATAACTACAACGGAGGAATGGAAGTGACGGAGGACTTGATGTTCTTTGATATATTGTGCTATTAGTTACTTATTTTCTATTGAGGATTATGCCTTTCTTACCATTCCCGTAAAATATGAACTAGTCCGACATTATACTTCTGGCTAGATCTTTTCTGACTTATTTTTATTTAAGTTTGAAAACCAACAACCTATACTGCTGCTTGATTAAAGTGAATCATGCTGTAATTTATTTATTTTGTTTCTAAAAGTGCCGACAATTCTGTTATATGATTTCAATTCCATGAAATCGGCATCATAGATAGACTGTTAAAATGCCTGTATCAAAGGTTCATGAACATTGTCTGAATTACAATTATGGCATTAACTTCCATATTTGTCTGACTTATTTTATAGACCATTCTGAAAAGGAATATATTAACTAAAAATAATATCTCAATTTCAGATATTCACTGCATCAAATTCTTCTGAAAATATCTAATATTATTTCAATCCTGACAACTTCACTAGTTCATGAAACTTTTTATTTATCCTAGTTTGTGAGTATTAGTGGTTGGTGTGGTGATATGGTATCCTTGTAGTCCCTAGCAATCATTTTTCCTTTACCAACTACCATTTATCTTGGGGTTGCAGGAAGATTCGACACAAGAATGTTGTTCAGTTCATCGGCGCATGTACCAGGCCCCCAAATCTTTGTATTGTTACTGGTAAATAGGAAAGAATCCTGAGACTTTATGATGTCACACAATTATGTTTCAAGGAATTTGTTTGTTTAGAGGGTGTGCTTTGGTTTAATGATAACGCTACTGTTTTGTGGATCAACGAATTTAGTTATTGAAACAACCTCTGCCATAAGTAGAGGCTGCATACATTTTGACCCTCCTCACACCCGTTAATGTTGGAAGCCGTGTGATGCCTTCCTTTTATATTCTTATTCCTGCTTTATATTTTTAATTTATACTAGTTTTAGAATTGGTATAATATCTGTGCTTACCTATATATGTTTTATCAAGTAATTCTAAGATGATTTGGGTGCCTTAATGAGTCCCCTGGTAATGCAATGTTAATGCTTATGTGCTCATGTTTATGACTTTATCAGAGTTTATGTCTAGGGGAAGCTTATATGACTTTCTGCACAAACAAAGAGGTGTATTTAAGCTTCCATCTTTGCTAAAAGTAGCAATTGATGTTTCCAAGGGAATGAACTATTTGCACCAAAATAATATAATTCACAGGGACCTCAAGACTGCCAATCTTCTGATGGATGAAAATGAAGTAAGAGGATTCCATGAATATTGAATGCACACATTGATACTGTCTGTTGCATTTTCTGTGTTATTAGGTCCATGTTTCTATGTTCTGTGTATAATATTTTGGTTTTGTAATATAATTTTGCTACTTTTATGTTCTCTATTCTCAAATGTCGTCATACTTATAATCTTTCATGTTTTCGACAAAACTAAAGGAGATTTGTTTACCTATTGGAGGTATTATAAGTTGAATTTAGGATTTAACTCCTTTAAAGAAAGGGAGTACATTTTACTGAATAAAGAACAACTGTAGTCATTGATTACAAATTCAATGGTTGAAATTGTTATAAAATACATGCACATATCTCAATCATTGTTTTCCAAATCAACAGATCTAACTGCACTTTAACCCATCACTGAGGAGCCAAATGCTTAAATCTAAAAGGCTACTAGCCTTGTGCGTATCTTTCACATTTCTTATTCATACTAGTATTTGGTCCTATATTTATCATTGAATGAAAATTGTTAGTCATCTTGAATCACAATAATCACTATAGTTTATTATTTGTAGAAATAAGTTTAAGATGGGTAACTGTGTGATGCTGGGCTCTTGTTAGAATACAGTAAAATATGCGGTACGAACACGGACCTGAGATGAAAACATCACTAAAATAGGTTGTTGTTCTTCAACAGGTGGTAAAGGTTGCTGATTTTGGGGTTGCTAGAGTGCAAACTCAGTCTGGTGTGATGACAGCTGAAACTGGAACATACCGTTGGATGGCTCCCGAGGTATGGATTTCCTTGGATTTCATGGTACTTCCTGATTGATGTTTTTGGTGACATCATTGATCATGGTGAAATACCAATTCAGGATCAGTATTTGTTTATGGTAGGCACTTATGTTCTGCCTGGTTGAAAATTGAGAAATATGGTGGTGGACAGGGAAAACATTTTTTTTTAATAATTTTGGGTTGTGTGGTGAGGGCAAGGTGAGCATGAGTGTAAGAAAAGCATCCCAGGTGGAATTCAGTTCTGGGCAAAGTCGACCCACTAGAGTGTTTGTGATGGAGAATTTTAAACTATTAAAAATATACTCGTTGGGATTATCTTATATTTGTCATATTGATATGGAATTTTTGTTGTTGATGTGAATATTTTGTCATATAGATATTGAATTTATTGTGTTTGAGTATTGAACTTATACTTACGATTTTATTTCAATTTTATCTTGTATTCTTTCTTGGCTATTTCCTTACAAAGTATGCAGTGGTTTGATTCTTATTCCTCAGTTCCATTCTTATTTACATCTTTATATAACGTGCCTTAATACTTGGACTATAAGGCATTTACAATTTAGGGCATGTGCTTTGGTTTGCTATTTTTTAAGAATTCAGCTGTTAGTGGTACCTTAGATCCCTTTCCATCGATTTGACTTTTATTTGAAGGTCATTGAACACAAACCATATGATCAGAAGGCAGATGTTTTCAGTTTTGGAATAGCTCTCTGGGAGCTTTTAACTGGAGAAGTGAGTACTTTCATGCCAGACAGTGGGTTTTCTGCTTTGTGATTTGTTCTCTTTTTGTCTCAAATGATGATCAGTCTTATACTTATTGATATGCTATTTTTGTTAACCAGCTACCATACTCTTGCTTGACCCCATTACAAGCAGCAGTCGGCGTGGTGCAGAAGGTTTTTATTCTTTTTCTTTTGCAAATAATTTCATCGTAAACAATTTCTTGTGTATGCATAATGATTCTATGTGCTTAAATTACTATTAGGGCCTAAGGCCTACAATTCCAAAAACCACACACCCAAAACTTTCTGAACTGCTTCAGCGGTGCTGGCAACAAGATCCGACTCTCAGACCAGATTTCTCTGAAACAATAGAAATTCTTCAGCTCATAGCAAAAGAGGTAAAATTAATTATTAAATTTGAAAACCAATGCAGAGTTGGACCAGCTGAGTAATTCAGTTTTATTTTTCTACCAGGTCAATGATCACAAGGATAAATCACCCCATGGCTTTCTCTCAGCTCTTAGACGGGTCCATCATTGATACTGATCTTGATATTAGATTATTACACGACAGTATAGCCTTTTTGTCCTGTATAGTAGTCAGACTCTGACCAAATATCTATTGAGTTGGTTGTTTCTACTCTTGAAAAGATTCGGTTCTATTATGCTTGCCTTAAATTTCTTTTAGAATCTTCGTCTTTCTCCCAGTTGTCTATTCCAACTTGTTCGCCTGTGGATAGGATGGATACAAGATTAGTGAAGGTCGAAAATTCAAGGTATCATTTACAATTAATTTTTTGCTAATTGTATTCCATGTGTTTTGACTGGGAGTTTTTTCGATGCACTCCCTTGTATCCAAACCCTTTAAGTGGACTTGTATAGGCGTTGTATGTTGATACTTGAGATTTACCAAGTTTAACTGTAATAAAATCGGCATATTATGTTATGCAATTTTATTCAAAGGCTACTAAACACTGGTTGTCATAATTTGTTTAATGACAATATATATATATATATATATATATATATATTTGTATATTTGTATTAAAATTGTTCTTTTAATGGCAGTTTAGAAACTTGACATTATCAATCAATAATTAAAAGAAAATATCGTTGTTCTTTTAAAGGTGGTTATAATAAAAGTAAAGAAGTTATTATATATAACAGTCTGTGATTCGATGATAGTAACAGACTATTTACTCAACTATTCTCTCTTCGTCCTAACAAGTCGTGAATTATTTTTCTTCAAACACGTTTCCTTTGCAAATAACACACAAGCTTATATTGATGCAAGTCTTCTGCTAGCGCTGATGCTACCAAATACGCGCTCAGTTTGGTTGAATGGAGTGTATGAGTTATAAATTTTTTCGTAAGCACTAAATTCCAATAAATATTTTTCTTTAAAAATAAATGAGACCATAAGGAAATAGAACTAGGTACAAATTTTGACATGTATTGTTTTTCTCACGTTACTTTTTATCAATGAATTATCAAATTTGTCAACTAAATATTTATCAAGAATTAATCAAGAATTTTTCAATTGGAATTGTTGTGTGGATAAAAAAGAAAAAATAAATAAGAAAAAGAAAAGAGGGAAAGGAATAAAAATGAATGCAGTAAAAAAGGTATTATACGAATTGACAAAAATAATAAATATGTAATAGTGTAAAACAATTCCCCAGTTTAAATTGTATTTTAAAAAATTATCTTGATACAGGGCTGGTCCGAAAAGACAAAAATGTTCTGGCATCCAGAGTACACCACCATCTGCAAATGTATCATCACCATTCTCAAATCAGTAATCCACTAACCAATGTTTACCATGTGCACATGGAATGATCTTAAGCAAATTTGCCATGTGCTTCTAACTTATGAAATTATAATAACTATCGAGTGCTGAAACTGAGAGCCGAGTCCTATTATATTGGATGAACCCAAAGTTTACCCAATACTTTTTTCTTACCCAATTTTGGAAAGAAAAAAGAAACTTGTTACCAAGTTGTATCAAGTTTTGGCCTCACATTTTTTCATTAATAAATATATCATGGTTCGAATTGGAAGTAGAGGAAGACGAACACCACGTCAAGGCATGAGAGTTTCTTTGCAAAGTTTGATAAACATTAAACTTTTTTATTGTTTATATTGACAAATTCACACAACCCTCCTTTTTCCACATTTACATGAACTTTTCTGGTATCAGATTTCCTTTTGTTTTCATGCTGATTAACACTGTCTTGGTGAGATGTTTCCGCATTTCCATGCATGCGACTCCTCCCAAAACTTATTCTATATACAACTGCAGGTCCAACAGGAACACTTCATCGTTCTGTTGGAAGTCCATTTTGTGTCCAAGCTTCAAAACCACCAGCCATGTCTGTGATTCCTGTGAACCCCTGCATAATCAAGAAATTTTAGTCACGCCGTGTACAATCTTTAGTCACTTCAAAAATTAAGCCGTTGAAGAAAACAAAATGCTCACAGCAGCTAGCAAGTCACTTGCAGCCATGATAGATCTTTTACCAAGCTGGCACCCCTGTGAAACCACAAGTCAACATCTGAATTAAGCAAAAGTGCTTAAAATAACATAGAACTTAATCACTCAACAAGAGCTTTAAGAAGATATGCACTCACAACTATAATTTCATCATCTTTTCTGAAATTTGAGGACACCTCTCTAATGAAGTTGCTGTTCTTCGTCATCCCTGAATACATGAATGATGGAGAATCTATATTGAGATCATGGAATATAATAACACAGCAAGAAGAAATTTTCAGATCATAGAGTAAAGTTTTGGTATCATAAGATATTAGAAAAAAAATTACCTAGAAGCACGAGTCTCTAGTGATTTGTATAGAAAAAAAAATTGGCTAGGGGTTAAAAAGTTAATAGA
>Ga0123341_1001498_pt1 | contig 17697 bp, 10 predicted proteins | sample Turbeapinknodule_FD_89959 | JGI IMG/M metagenome (GOLD analysis project Ga0123341, IMG submission 89959) | Root nodule microbial communities of legume samples collected from Mexico - Turtle bean Mexico pink nodule | ecosystem: Host-associated > Plants > Roots > Nodule | place: Mexico: Nepantla...
ATTTTATGTGATTAATTTATATTTGATTTACATTATTATAATTTTATTTTATTAACTAAATAGTATATTATACTCCTATCATTCAAATGAATAAACATATAAATATAACCTCTGATTTTTTTAAAATCTTTTTCATTAGACATAAACCTACAAAACATAATTATATTTACATTTCAAAACTTAGTATAGGTATAATTAGAAAAACCAACCTTTTAAATTTACTTTTTAAATACCCCGGATGAAAATTATTTCTTATTTGACAGAAAACATAAGTATTTCTTTTGAAAAAGGAATCTTATTGAAGTTAGATAAAATGATTAAGATAAAATATTCAATAATCCTCGTAGATTTATAACTTCAATTATTGCATATATAATTATTTATTATTTTGAAACCAATTTTATCTAAATAAAAATTGAACCAAATAAAATAAAAAATTGTTAATATCTTTTTTTTCCCTTTTTCAGCGGGTCCAGTTGGTTCTTTTTTTTTTACAAAAAGGAGGGTCTGAGGTATATGTATCCCGGTTAGAAGCAACGTTCCCAATTTTTCCAATCGAAAAGAATCAATAGAGCCTCACAAGCTAGGGTTCGTCTCCGCTCTCCAACCTTCGTTTTTCTCCCCACCCTCTCACCATTTGGTACCAATTTCTTCAACTCTCTAACTTTCTTTCATTCATTTCCTCTCTCTTCTCGTTCCAAATCCCCTAATCTTGATTACAGTTTCCTTTATTTCCTTCTTCACGCGCTTCTGTTCATCCACAGATTTCGTTTATTCATTTTATCCCAGTAACTTGCTCACGCAAGCACCAATTTCATCCTCCCTGAGCGGATCTATGTTAATATAATCTTTGAAATTTCAGCTGAAAAAAATCCTCCAGTGCTTGTTAATTTGTTTTAAGTTTTTTGCGTGGCAACTAAATTTTTTCTTTGAAATTTAAACCTAGATACTTTTTTTTTTCTATTTTAATTTGTTGTCTTTGTGCTTTAGTTGAAATTATAAGCTTCTTGCTTGTTATTTCCTACTTTTAATTATAATTATTGTATATTTACACTTGTTTTGTCTTTTGCTGTAGGAATTGGATTGTGACTTAATGGGATTGTGACTTCATATAGTGTTTGACATTTCAAGATTATAACTGTGGGAGCAATAATTTGTTTTGTGGTATCATGGAGATACAGACTTGTGGCAAACCAATTGACTCCTTGCTAGAAAAAGTGCTGTGCATGAATATTCTGTCATCTGATTACTTTAAGGAGCTCTATCGATTAAAAACGTATCATGAAGTTATTGATGAGATCTATAATCAAGTTGATCATGTGGAGCCGTGGATGACTGGCAATTGTCGCGGTCCTTCAACTGCTTTCTGTCTTCTTTACAAATTTTTTACGATGAAGCTCACTGTCAAGCAAATGCACGGGCTGTTGAAACACCCCGATTCTCCTTACATAAGAGCGGTACGTGGATGTGACTGACCATGTATATGGGACTTTACTGATTTGTTTTAAGTGGTGTAAATTTTTTGTGTTGGTCATGATATGTGTTTGTGCTAGAACGTTTTCTTGGTTTGGGGATGGATGACTTTCTGACCGTTTTTAATCAATTTTTATTAAGTGGGGGAATTTATGGTTTTGCCTTGAATAGTTGGTCATATTGTACGGCTAGAGAAGATGCATTCACATGAGACTATTTAATTATGTTGGAATCACTTATTTGTAGCATAATTTATCTTGAATAATTGTAGAATTATATATCATAACTGAGCTTGGACTGTGTGTTGGTGGGTTTCTGTTGAATTAACAAATGTAAGGTAGCCAAAATAGCAAGTTAGGTTGAGGACTGTATGTGTTTACAGTTTATGCTTGCTGCTATGATTCTGTTTCTGTCAACCAAAAAAATGATTTGGTGAGGTGGGCTGGTTTTGCTTTGATTGATTGAATTAGGGCCCCAACCCTTATTATAACCGCTTTACTCATTCATTTGACCCTTCCCTCCAAACTTATTCACTGTTTTTTGAGCACTGATTTTTCGCTGCTATAAGTTGTGGTTTGTGCGGGGATGGTCGAGGGTCAATGGTGGTTTAGGTTGATCTGGAGGTTGTTTGTTGGGTGGTTTAGGTTGATCTGGGGGTTGTTTGTTGGTGGTTTGACACTTTGACTACTATATTTCCTCCTGTTTCAGTATGCTCCTGCTTCTGGTAGGGGGTGATGCTTATCTACTGCATTCTCTTTTTTTTTTGCTCTGTTTTGTGCTTGGGTCCTCCAATTATATTTAGCTCTGTGTCTCTAATTGTGTTTGTCTTTGATATTTTAAGTGCTTTTGGTTTGTGGACAATTTTCAATTTACTTATTTTGTTTTGGAAACCACATTACATAATGCTTAAGACATTATCAATATCCCCACTTTTCAGTTGCCCTTAAAAAGAATTTCCTTGAAAGAGCAAATGATTTCATTCTTGTAATAATTTGAGTCCATGAGAGTGGACTTTACCACATCTGTAAGTGTTTTTGCCTTATGATCCAGAGATCATATGTTCAAATCTTTGAAACAATATCTCCATTTGCACAGTAAGGTTGCATACATTACCCTCCCCATACCCTATTAGGTAGGATGCTTTCTGAACTGGGTTAGCTTTAATAATTCAATTCATTTCATCCTTTTTACTTCAATTTGTTATGATGTAAGGAATAATCTTGTACTTTTTTATATTGATATTAAGTTTTGTTTAATGAGATGAAGGATGGTATGATTCTGCCTAGCATCCAAGTTGAGACTGTTCTGTATGCAATGTTCTCTTTGGTGGTTATTCTCATATGTTTATCTTATGTTTCTGTATTTACTTCTTTTATTGTTTATAGGTTGGGTTTCTCTATCTGAGATATTGTGGAGACCCGAAGACACTGTGGAGTTGGTTTGAGCCATATATAAAAGATGACGAGGTATGATGACATGTCTATGATTTTACTCTATTTTGATAGTTTCTTCATAACTCAAATTGGATTTGTTCAAAGTTCTGAATCCTGGATATATTTTGTATGTTATTCCATTTTCCATTTATCTAAAATACCATTGCTATACATGGAGCCATTCTAATTGAATGTTTTGTCATCAATGTTTTATGGGCCAAGTTTTCTTTTTTGTTTTAATATATTTGGTTATACCACTGCTTTTAATGAACAAATCTGTCTTTGGTTAATATATTTTGTGTCCATATGTTTCTTTGCTTTGGAAGATATTTACTTGTTTGAGTTTCTGTTGGCTTGAATTATATTTGATCTTTGAATATCATTTAAAGTGCTCCCTTAAGTAATATGTGGATTATGATGCTGTGTTTCAGGAATTTTCTCCTGGATCTAATGGTCGAATGACTACAATGGGTGTCTACATCCGTGATTTGCTACTTGGACAGGTTTGTTATCTTTAAATCCCTATCAGGCTATATTTTACATAAAGAGCATACTTCCTGGTTTATCATCTTTGAGCTCGTGCTTCCATTTTGTGTGTAGACAATGAAATGCATTTACATAATAATTAGCAAATTTTACCCTGACCTTTTCTATTTTGAGATTATTAATGTACGACACACAATTGCGAGGGAAGAAAATCATTTGACTCGAGTAAAGACTAGTCAAACTGAGATTTCTCTCTTCAGAGCTTTCCTACCAGAATCCGATGCATCACAAGATTGCAAATGCAGATATGTCTCTCACCATCCCATAATTTGGAGTAACAGTATGAGGTGCTTTCGGTATCTTTGGGCATAAAACTTATATACCTACCAGTAATTCTAATAAGATTTAGTCCGAAAGAATCTTTTTTTTTTTTTTAAATCGCATGCTCATTATGGTTGATTTCTCATCTCTAAAGTCACTGTAGTCTGAGGCTTTTAGTAAAAAAGAATACTTCATGTGGTTGCCTTAGAGTAGAATCTCTGCCTGAAATACATGCCTGTTGTCAATTTACTCTACACTAGTTTGATCATTCACCCTTCATTATTTGGATGGACATAATCAAATTGATAAATTAATCTAAAAGAGAGATAACTAATGACATGTATCTTTCAGGGACTATAATGAGGTTTTTCTCATTTCACATTTATTCTCTTATTTCCTTATCTTTATGAGATTGAGCTGATGTCTGTCTTTTGCATTGTTAATCTGCATTTGTTTCACCTTCAAATTTTATTTACCGAGTTGTTTGACATAGTATAGGAGATCCAGGTCTCACATTTTACACCACCTGTATTTGGGTTTGTACTTCTGGAGTTGGAATCTGTTTTAACTTTCAAGTCTTACAGAGCTATATTTATCCTTGTCTGCCTTTTTTTTCAAGTCGTTTAGGATTATCCTCTTTGAAGCTTAATTTGAGGTCTTAGAGAAAATTGTAGGCTGAATTGATAAATAATTTCTTTCTGTTTGTCAATTTGTGTCTTCAATCTTTGAAAAGCCTAATACTTCATACTTGATGGCAGGGGTGGCCATATTATAATGTAGACATGTTTTAACTGCCATTCTGTATAATATACGGAGTCCATTCTGAAATGTGGGAGGTTCAGTGACAAATGTCATTAAGTTTTCCTTGTACTCTAGTTTATGTGTTTCTTGTTTTGAGGTGTAAATGTATCCAAATTTCTATGTAATGCCTGGCTTGTTGGATTGTAAGTTTGTTTCAGTTCATATTTTCATTTGCATTTTGATATTTCTGCTAGGAATGTATATTAAATTATTGATCTCAGTTTGTATGAGTAATTCTAATGTAAATTTAATGTATTTGAATCATTCAACATTCAAATTAATTATATTTTTGGTTCAAATTAAGAAGGAACAAGTGCAAGAACGGAAACAACTAATTATGTTTTTATTGCATGGAAGGATTCTAGAGTCACAAAAGTTTAATCTTGTTCTTTCTATTCTCATGATTTTTTAGTATTTATATCAATATTTGATGTTTCTGTGTTATGTGGTTACCACCTCTTCATTGTTGGCATATTTGTTGTGTGTTGGATGTTTTATGACTTTGGGAATGTTGTGTTGTGCTTGGTACATAATGTGCCCTGGTTGACAGAATTGATTGCTGTAGTTCCCAAGTTTATTTCACCCCTTTAATTCCGTATTATTTAACTGCTCTTTAAAGGATTGATGAATCTGTTCTGCTGTTGCAGTATTACTTCGACACACTGTTTCCTCGCATCCCTGTTCCTGTATTGCGGCAGGTTGTGTCTCATCTTGAAAAGATGAAGCTCCCCACTACACATTCTGGTTCAACTGGGGAATCTACCCGTCATGGTTCTGATGATACTGCCCGCAGACCACCCTCCGTTAAGGCTGCTCTTTCTGTCTCTTTTGGTCAGCGGGCTCCACATCGTGCCTCCACAAGGGATTCTTCTCCTATTCGCCGAACATTACCTTCTCATGAAAGAAATGGTAGTGATGACATAAGAAGATCTCCAAGTCGCCGCAGCCAAAGCCGGGAATATCCTGATAGGGATAGGGAACGAGAGCGTTCACGGTCCAGAGACAGGGAGCGGGATCACGAAAGGGAACGGGACAGGGAGAGGGACAGATACCGTGATAGAGATAGAAACAGGGAGCGGGAGCGTGATCGAGACCGGGAAAGATACAGGGAGCGTGACTCAGACAGAGATCAAGAGAGGGACAGAATCCGAAGGGATAAGGATCGGGAAAGAGATAGAGAGAGGAGTTATGATTATGATAGGAGATCTAAGCCCACAGAAAGAGAGAGCAGCCGGGATTATGACAATGGTAGTAGGCACTATCGTAGGAGTCGGAGTAGAAGTAGGAGCAGGAGTAGAAGTCAGAGCCTGCAAGCTGGCACTGCTCGGTATGAATCGCGTTCTAGTCCACAGGGAGATGGGAGTAAAAGAACTTCTGCATCCAGTAATCTAGCTAAGCTTAAAGATATGTATGGTGATTTAGGGGATAATAAAAGAGATATCAACATGGAAAAAATTCCTAGAAAGGATAGTGGAGGGGAAGAGGTTATTAGACTTGGCGGGTCTACTTGGAAGTATTGAAAGTGATCACGGAATGCTCGTGCCAGATGTTGGATGACTTTTCACTGAAAAAATATTGGGTTTAGTCCTTTTGCTGTTGTCTCTTGGTTGGCAGATGTTTAGATTGATGGTGAATGCTATCTATATCAGCGTTTATAGATGATGTATACTAAAATTTATCCCTGGTGCATCGAATTTCATGCTTTGTAATCGCATGTTTTAGACTAAAGATAATTCTATGTAGTACCGTATTTACGTTGTGATAGTTTAAAATTTATTTATGGCGTTTCCGTACAGATCAATAATCCACGAACACAGTATTTTGAAACTCCTTTTATATAACGTGGAAAAAACTTCAATCATATTTTGGCGAAAGTTTTGGAATGTGTCAAGGTTTCCAAATACGTTAGTACCTTTTTTAAACATTTATTACCATTATAATTCAGCGATTTTACTTTGATTTATTGACATTAGGTGTCATATCCTTACTTTTTTTACTTTGCAACATTTTTGCGGTCCTTAGATGTTCACCATATCCTATATCTAGAGTGTAAGAAAACCGCAAATAGTGGTTATTGCAAAAAAATTGAAGCCCAACTTCAGAGGTAAAGGGGTATTATTTTGATATTGCATACGTCGGCAAGTAGCATCGAATCCAAAAAGAATCGTTTCATGAATTAGGAATCTTGGATGCAAATAATATGATGCTCTTATCATAAGCTAATCACACATGAATCTAATTAAAAAAGCTTCCATAATTCTAAGAGAATTTTGCGTTACACGACTGTCATACATGTTATGTTAGAATATAAGAAGCACCGGTAGAAGTCTATATTTCAAAACTTCTATATTTCAAAGAGAGAATTTTGTGAGTTACACTACTGTTGCACATGTTCTGAGATTATATGAAGCACGGGTAGAAATTTGGGTTGTGGCACTTGCGTAAAGCACTTCAGGCTCTTAAAATCTTTCCCCACTATATTTTGACAAATCATTTGCTACAACAACTAAAGACATTAGGGGAAAAGTTCCTGTATCGAAGGTATCAGAAAGCGTCTGGTTGGTTCCAATAAGCTGTTATTCACATTTGATAGAATGATATATGTGACGGACAAAGATCAAGGCAGCACGGAAACCCACAGTTCCAAGCATGAGAAAGAAGCCATAGCAAATACAAGCCATGTAGCCAAAAAAGAAAGAGGTTTGCATGAAGCCAGACATATCTGATCTTGCATAATAGTAATACAAGCAGTACCCATATATGAACAAGCCAGTTGATCCACCACAAAGGAAAGACCTAATCAAGCCAACAACGAAATAGTTATGAGAATGGAGGAACATGAATTACATAAAAGGGTAACCTAAATTCTAACTGATAAGCAAGGAAGAGAGTGAGAAAACTCTAATGTAACAGTCTACATACCTCCACCACCATTCATGGTCCTCAGTGGCAAGCTGAAAGTATGTCAATGCCACAGTGACAAAAGCAGTGACAATCAATAGGATGATGAAAACAATAAACAAAATGCTGTATATGGTGTAAATTTGGTGTCCCCACACACTAGCAAATATGTAGTAGAGTTCAATGTAAATGGCACTGAACGGCAAAAAACCTGCCATAGCCATTTGAGAAAGAGTTGTACGGTACCAAGGTAGCTGGGGAATCTCCCTAGGATACTTATTGGTACGGCATGGAGCTTGAAACCCTGATTGGCTATTCTTGCCAGCAATCCCTCCCAGTACTAGTAAAGGTGAGGTTACAAGAGTCCATATGAGGAAAATAACCACAATTGTTCCAAATGGAAGCGCTGCAGTGGTGTTATAGGCAAGTGCAACAGTATTAAGAAAGCAGAATGTAAAAAACAAAGGTCCAGAGAACAAGCTTCCAGTCAACACCAAAATTTTCACCTGTCAAAACCAAATCAAAACCTCAGAAATGTACTTCATTCAATTGCAGTGTACTTTCACTTGTTTAAAGCAATTATGGCACATCCAGAAGTAATTATGGCACATCAATTAAACACTATGCTTTAATAATATTTCTGCCTAATCAAAATATACTACTAAATAAAATCAGACAACACAGTTCAGATTTGTAACCAAGAATCTGTTTGATCCGTGTGGTTTTTGAAGACAAACTACAGAATATGCCGATATATAAAAGGAGTTATATCAATAATTTCAATCAAATTCACTTGCTACTCAGATACAAAGTAATGCCTATGGGGTATAATGTAACGTACCCAGTTTTTGCCTTCAACCATATAATAAAAAGAAGTTGCATAGTAGCCCGCAATGCCGGAAGTTAATGCATATATGATCACCAATGCAGTAAACAGAGATCCCCTATTGTATGGATAGAAAACACCAACTAGAGCAAGCATAAAGATGAATATTGCACTGAAAGAAGGATCAAATACCATTGTCAGGAAAGAGCTGAACAATACAAGGTCAACACCTTTAAAAGATAAGTACCTAAGCTGGTAACTCACAGTGTAAATAGCTGGGTTCCTGTTCCAAGTGCTGCTGCAAACAAAGACTTGAATCTTGGGTACCTGAACACATCACCATGGATATACTTCCATCCACTTTCCTCCTGGTCATCGACTGCTTCCTCATCAGGAGTAAACCTGTCAAGATTTGAAATGGTTGATACGAAAAGTTCCTCGAATTAAGAGGTTTAAATCCATGAATGAACACACTGCTGAGAAGAATAAATGAGAATGATTCTTACTTAATAAAATCATTCTTGAGCACACGCATGAGAATTATGGCCAGGAATCCAGTCAATAGTAGAACAGTCACACATGAGTTGATGACAGAAAACCAATGGATTTCCAAGTTATGTGACAGTGAGGATGTTTGTGAGTATTTCTCTAGCCTCTTCTCAAATGGAGTGTCTGTTTCAATCCATTTGGCAGAATATATGAAATCCACTTCTACCTCCCTATTTTGTGTCAGGTCCACAACTGCACGTGGATCGTTTCGAATGAAAACATCAATGATGCGATCATTATTGTACAGAATCTCAAAATGGACATGCGTGAAAAGATGAACTGTGGCCCCAGTTGGATCATCCTTGTCTTCACTGTCAAATTTTCCAAGGAAACCCCAAATGGGCAAGTCATCATAGTACATTTGGTAAAAATAGTCCTTCAAGACAGCATGTCTGAATTGAGCAACCTCTTTTTTTGTAAGCCTCTTTTTGCAGATACTTTCAGGTTCTTTGTCAATTTGGAAGTTCAGTTTGTAAGGAGCAACAACTAATCGATCCCCGTTCAAAACTTCACCAAGATCTTCCTTCTTTTCTTCCACATTAGCTGGCAGCCAACAAGTTTTGGAATTGTAAGGAATATGAGAAACCAAAGACATTAGTAGGAAATAGGAGAAAAGAGAAGGGTACTTGCAAACTAACCTGGTGAGCAAAAGGGAAGATCAAAATATTTGTATGTCTCACTGTGGAAAGGAGGAAAAAAGACGAAAGCGCAAATGATTAACAAAGTGATCTCATTGTGAGGATGGAATTTATGAATATGATAACTAAGCTTTAGAAATTAGTACATGCATTAGACTATTCCAATATTCATTCTTATATACAAGCATTAAGATTAACGGATTCAGTGGTCTTTCAGTAAAACAAAATATTGCTGTTTCCTTCTTCGATATAGAATAATGAAGTTCGAATAAAAGGAAATGGTATTGTTGAGGTAAAAATCCATAGTGATACATAAAGAACATTACTTGATTCTGAAGGTAATTACATTAAAACAATTTAAAGGTCAACTCTTCCAGCCTGATCGCTTGAATTCATTCTAAATTTCATTCAACGCAACCTACAATGTCTGAATTTCACATTGAAACAAAGGAAGATAATATCCCTTTTTATTTTGAGTTTCCTACAGTGAAATTGAAAGTATTCATATCTAATAGCACACTTTTCAAGTCAAATTCAGTGAAAAATTCATCCCTTTCACTACTCAAACAACTAGATCTAACTGATCATAGTCTTGAGTGGGTTCCAAAATCCAAATCCACACCATAAATAGGCCATTGAATCTTCATTACACATAAATCAGAGCAACACTCTGAGATGAAACAAGCAGGCATCCAATTCCAGAGGAAATCTCATCCTCCAAATGGTAACCCCATCATAACACAACAAAAAAGGCTATATATATATTATCAATATCTTTTGTGATTGAATTGCTTTGAAGCACAAATATGAAATGGTGAAAGTGAGAAGAATGACAGATTAAAAATCTGACCTGGGATTGTGAAAGGGTCCCACTTTGTTGGCATAAAAGGGAACGGAATCTCCTTTGTTGTAACGGTGATCCGCTGCATCAGATGTGACATGGCTTATGCAGCAGCACAGGATCACAAAGGCACCAAACAAACACGCCGTTGACTTTCCCATACACACAGACATCGAGAGAGAGAAACAGAGAGAGAGTCTCCAATGCAATGCAGTGCAAGGGCTTCTTCTTGCACTTATAAGCCAGATAAGTGCATGAGAGTGAGAAGGAGGAAGAGAGAATCTCCACGTTAGTTCCTTCAACCAAACGAAGAACGAAATAATTAAAAAGGGTTAAGAAGATTTGAATTTCCACGACCCTGTTCTTCTTCTTACATTGCAATGAATGGTGATGGTCGTTTTCTAAGGTGTTGAAAATGAATCATCTTCGTGAATGGGGAATGAGGACACATACGTGCCTAACACGAACAAATGGCACCCCGACATCGTGCCAAAACATTCTCTTGCCTTTCAACAACATATGTATATCCGTCCACTTTTCTTATGCCATCTTATCATTTTTCATATTAAGGTTGTTCCTCCATTGGTTCCTTTCTCGAGACAACTTCGTTTTTCTTGTGGTGATAATCACTATTCAACTCATTGCATCTTCATTTCCTCGTATTCTTACAATACACAGCTTTTTGCCACCTTTTCTTTCTCCAAGACGTTACCATTTTCATTTTTTTTTTACTTTCTTGAATTAATTAACTTTTATTAACTGTTATTCGTGAATACGCGTTTGAATATTTAAATTAATTAACTTTTATTGCTAATGTTTAAAACTTATACATAAAGAAAATATGAGTATAGTAATAATTACCTTTTACTCATACGCTTAATTGACTTTCTTCTAAATAAAAAAGTTTGGCAGCTAGCTTTGTAAATTTGAGTGGAGTTAGGCAACCTTACGTTAATGCAATAGATTTGGAGTCCCTACGAAAGTTGAATATCTTTGATAATTTACACCACACATTGATATCTTTGATAATTTCCACTTAATTCTTACTAATTTAGATTAAAAATTTAAAAGCATTAGTTCATACAAATGTAAATGTAAATGGTTGTGATATTTTCTAATCTTAAAGCATTTAAAACTACCAACTTAAACTTAAATTATTAATTAATTAAAGCAAAGATTTTATGGATTAGATTTCATGAACTCAATTCAATGTAATTCTTCTTACCAATATCTTTAATATAACTTTAATATTCACACAACAAATCTATAGTTCTAATTTTTTAGTGAGAGACTCTAAATCTTAATTTGAAAATATAAATTTTTTAGTTCTTTTTTACATAAAACTTGCATGAAGGATAAATGTTAAGAATGACTAAGAGATATAAAATTATGTCTTGAATCACATCTAAGTTGTTCAATCTTGAAACCAAGTTCTAAAATCATTTTTCAATGTTTAGATACAACAAAAAAACATAGATGATCAATCATGTAACATGAAGCATCAAGACAAAACATAAGAGTCATTATATATTTCTATTGCGAAAAAAATACTGCATAAAGATGTGATTAATTACAGAGAATTAACTACTCCTACACATGGAGAGCTCAGAAAATTGCTAAGAGAATGACAAGATTGAAGTTTTCTTAGATCTCTTCCTTCCTTCTCAAATCTAGTTTTTCCTTTTTTTCCTTTTGCCCTAAAACAACTAATTTTCTTCTTCTTTTGATTTCTCTTTTTCAACCACTCAAAAAGGTACATTCTCATTGAGAGACATCTTTTTAAACAATATTTACTTGTTTTATTCGTTGGACGAATGTACTTCTCTGTAAGTAAGACTAATGTCTTTAGTTGGACAAGTGTTCCTCTCATTGGGCTAACACACATTTTTTTTATTGGACGAATGTGTTGATCGCTAGACCAAGAGATGCTGAAATGATTTCATCATCTAATCTTCAAGCTTCTATTTTCCTACAAAATTTTCACAAAAAATATAATCACTTCTATCCCCACAAATCCCCACAAAAAAAGTGTTAAAAATCTTAAATTTATCATGAAATCAACAAGAAATATGACACAAAAGACAAATTAATGATTCAATTAGTATAAAAAATTATTATCACCCATATATATATATGGGTTTAGTTTAAAGATTATTGTTGATAGTGTCTTCAAAAGATATTTTTCTTATTAAAAATCATATAAACAATCATATAAAAGAGCATTAATAAAAAAAAATCTTCTTTTATTAATTTTTTAACCATGATATGCTTTATTCATTATTTTTTAACCATGATATGCTTTATTCATTATCCAAAACCCCAAAATGATGACTAATAACGTTGAAGATATTGAGCATATATCTAATAAGTATTTCCCTTGTAACATAACTCATTTCATACTCAAATTTACACTTATGTCAATAAATACAATTTAATTTTTAATAGGAGGTTTTCAAGACATCAGTTAATATGTACCTTGACTTAAATAATTTATTTAATGATGTATGTGATAAAACAAAATATTTATACATTGTTAAAATTTTCAAATTATTTAACAATACATTAGAAAATCACAATGTATTGTCTCTCAATTGTCAATACATGAAAATTAATCATGCAAAGGAAAAACAAAAATTAATGCTTGTAAAAATACTATACAACTAAAAGATATGATAAATTTCTTCATAAGCATTTTTATTTAATTTATATACATGTTAAATTTGATCTCATAAAAAAACTTATTTGTTTTTTTATTTTATTCTTCTAACAATATTTATAAGAAACTTTTGCAAAAATATCTTTAATACATCTCTTCAGTTAAGAGATATAAAAACTAACAAGAACTGAGACTTTTGGATAAAATAAACTTTTTTGGTTATCATTAGAATACGCTGAAAACTTTTGATTGAGTCCTTGTTCGATGTGGACCTGTTTTTTTTTATGTGTGGAAATGGACCAACTTGGTTAGGTAAGAGGCTTTAAGGTATAAACTAAATAAAACTTGTATAGTTAATAAATAATTTTAAGGATTAAATAAATAGTTTGAAGAAATTAATAAAATAAAGAAGTGAAGACATAGAGAGTTGAATAAAGAAATAGTTGAAAGATTAAAAAAAGGGTATCGTTGCTTCATAAAACCGAAGAATCACTAATGACTCATTCATATGTGGATGGTCCTTGTATGCCATTTTTTTCAAACCTTTCTTTTTTGTTTTTTGTTATGGTTGCTTATTGCATCAAGGGTAAGCATGCATTTTACAAGAGTGCAATGGACAAGAAATAGAATAAAAAACCCTACATTTATAGATATTTAAAGAGGTTTTGTTATAGTTAAAAAGAAATATACATTTATAGTGAAGTGCTAATATGTTAATAAGAAGATTGTTTCATATTACAAAAATGTTAAAAGTATAAGCATAAATTATATTTTTTTAAATGGACTATTGTTTTATATTATAATTTTTTATTAAAATGTGGGTCCATATGAAAAGATCAAGAAATTTAAAAGATTGTAAAATGATATATTTGACTATCGAGTAAGTAATATTTTTTTAATATAATATATAAAACTTGAATTGTAAAATAAAAAATTGATCTATATTTTATTATAACTTTGAATATCAAAATTAAAGGACGTCTTAAAATTAATGTCATTAGACATTTTTTTTATTAAAGATTTACTAAATCTAACATCATTGTTTTTATATTAGTTTAAAACATTTTTATTGTTTAAAAGGTCAACCTTCTTCTTAAACAAGATTTACACACACTTTTATAATGTAACATAATATAATATCATCATATACTATTATCAAATGTTTTCTACATGTAAAGTCTAATATACAATACATTCCAAGTTAGAGCTAGTTATACGGCTGTAAAATACAATATTTTTTGTGTGTGAGTGAGAACCAGTTTGATACAGAAAATTTATGATAGTAAGTAAAAAAAACACCATTATGATAGTTTAATTATTTATTAGTGATTGAAATATAAGCAATGACCCAATTTTTAAGATTAGACCATACTCAATTTCCAGCTGCTTCTTCTACAATATTGCCCTCTCCATGATTAAATTAATATCAATTTTGCATTTAGAAGCATTATGGTTGCTTATTACAAAATAATATTTTCCTTGATGATAAAAAAAGAGCCTTTATTGGTTTATATATGTTTCCTGAAAATGAAGATTTGATGATATTATAGGAACTGTGTGTCATGGTAACCAATTGTGACGTGTGTGACATGAAACACAGTCGTTGATTGTTAGGTGATAATGACCGGAGAGCTAAAAATGAGGTATAGACATGGATTCCAATCAAACATAGAAGCGGATTTCAGGATCGTGTTTCCTCAAATAATGCATACATCAACGCTTCCCAAATACTTTCATAACACACTTTCACAACACACTATCATAACCCCTTCAAAGATTCTCTCATATACTTTGGGTGACTCAGTGTTTGAAAAAGACAAAATCTCTATTAAGATTTTTTTTTTGGATTACTTCGTTTATTTATGCTCATATGCTTCTCATTCTAAACTAATCTCACTCCATTGGTTTTGGTTTTTGTGGAGTGTATAAATGCTTAAATTAATAACTTCAAACAAATGTTACACAAACAAATATTACACAAATGATTAGAGATGACAAACAAATATTACACAAATGATTAGAAATGACTAGATATAAGAATATTTCATAATATACAAGTGTATATAAACACGTATCATCTTATAAATCAATCTTATAAGATTGAGTTAAACTAAGTTTAAAACTTTTTCTAACTAAAATTTGTTAGTTTTATTAGGTCAGTTACTGTTAGACCATGTATATGAGATATAAGTGTATGCAAGTTTGTAATGTCTTTTCGCTGAATAGGTTATTATTATGATATAATTGTTTTAGAAGTAATAAATAGACCTGGGGTGAACTGACATACTATTAAGGAAGAAAGGGTTTTTCTTAAAACAGTTTTTATGGACAATCATACTCGCCCTTGCAATGTATGTATTTGCAGCATAACATCACCTCTGATGGGAGTTTCTGAAAGAGTATAAATTGAAAACTCAAATTTATATACGAATTGGGAAGATTTTCATGATTGACTTGAGACAAACGATTTGAAAATTAAAATGGTCAGTTAACTTATGTTGCAACCAGTAAAAATTTGCAGTTCAACAGTGAATAGTCATAATGAGTGGAACTTGTTATACTGCAACAGAAAGTCTTTTTGTCATTACATTGTAACATATCTAGTATAAAGAAAGAAAGCAATCACAAGGAGTTCTAGTCTAAGCAAAAAAGGACTGACATTGACATATGTAACACATGAATGACGGTACTTCTCTTTATTAATCCTTGGTCCTAATAATGGTAATGGAACCTCTTCCCCTAGTATGAATCCTGGTGAGGGATGTAACTGTTTTTCCAGACAAACCAAAACTTCCTTTGACTAATTTGCATGGAAGACTCACAGAATCTTTCACAGGATGAGGAATTGGCTTTGATGCTGATGGGGTGGTGAGAATTTGATAATTGATATCTTTGAGTGTTGTTTCTCCTCCAACTCCTCCAGACTTCACTAACTTAAAGGGGTAAGCAATTTTCTTCCTTTCACCTGGTAACACCAAGATACAAGGAACAAAATGGACACTGTAAGTGAACCAGTAGAACTTTGAAAACAAATCAAGATAAATGAGCTGTGGAATAGAGAGAAAAGGGCCAAAAGCATGTGATAAATGAAACTAGAGCATCATATCACTCCCATTTAACTCACCAGATGCATAGCTATTTTGAGCAGGATCATGTTTGATGGCAGCTTCATGTGTGTCACCTTGTGTTGTTGACGACAGGCTTGTGCTGATGCTCCTTTTTTTATGCGTAAAGCCACAATCTACAAAGGTGATGAGAAAATAATCAGATATGTATTGACATAATGCCAAAACAGCAGTGTCAACTTGTCAAAGGTGTGGTTATGTTCCATTTCAATTACTATGACATAATACAACTCCACACTCCACCAAACTTCACATACTTGGCCACAGAATTTGCATCAAACAGTTGAGAAAAAAGCAAAAAGAACAAATTGACGAGCCTGAACATAGGCAGAAAAAGATACCAAAGCGTACGTACCATGAAGAGGTGGAACTGTTGTGGAGAATATTGGAAATTTATCTTCCTGATCATCCAGATAATGAAATTTCAGTGATAACAATTTGATAACTAAAACTTTTGCTATGAATGAACACTGTAAGCAACTTATATAACCTTTTGACAGCAGGATGGTAAATTTTGTTCCTTGCACCAAATACCCTTGCCTGCAATGGCATCTTGAAGGTACCCAGATGATGTATCAGATTGAAACCAAGGGTCTGGTGTAGACAAAAACACATTAACATAAGAACCAAGTAGAGATAATAGTGTTTACATTAGCATTCTAAGAAACAAATGAAGCATAAATAAGAATATTAAAAAGGAAAATAGTATATAGCATATGTACCAAGTGTTTGATTTGTATCAGTGGCTCCAATCTTCAATTCCATGGAGCTGAAGCAGTCAGAAAACAAGTTGTTGAGGTGTGAGTGTGACATAGCGGGAAAGCCTTCTCTTTCTGCAACCCAATTGAATTGTGTTCTAAAATTCATTTAAGATACACACACATACACACACATATATATATATATAATTTTTTAAATAGAATTTGAAAGAGGATAAGATTAAAGTATGGTTGACAAAAACTGAAAAGGATGATATACATAATTAAATTAAAAACAGAGTTTGTTATTTTTGAAAGAAAGGGCAGTTTAGTGAAGATGATGATGCATTGTTACTTAAGCTAAAAATATCTCATCACTTTGTCCTATCTTATGCACCAATTAAGACTGGTGTTAAAAACTAACACAGTTATCATCTTATTAGTTTTGCGGCACCAATCACAACTTACCAAATTTTTCATCACATTTCCATTCCCCGGCATCAATTCACAATATTACTTATCTTTGCACTTTATTGTATTTTATACTTATTATAACTTTGGTTATAATTGTTTTTTTACTTTTTTAGTTGAACACACAAGTTCCTAAGGAGGAAAAAGAAATACTGGTAATTTTTTCTAAATTTTATTTGACCGTTTCAAATATTAATGGAAAGTAATTTATACAACGTTTCAATCATTTTAATATTTATTTGTTATATATATATATATATATATTTTTTTTTTTTCATATTTGAATAAAAACGGTGACAAACACATAAACAATTCATAACACGTTACTCTTACAAGTGTGTTGATTGCAAGGTGCATATAGATTAATATCTCTCTAACGCTAAACATATGTTACATTTATATACATAAAATATATAGGCAAATGAATAATACCCCCACATATGTTTCTAATTCCTATGTTATGCATGCATACTGGTTC
>Ga0123341_1001499_pt1 | contig 17697 bp, 6 predicted proteins | sample Turbeapinknodule_FD_89959 | JGI IMG/M metagenome (GOLD analysis project Ga0123341, IMG submission 89959) | Root nodule microbial communities of legume samples collected from Mexico - Turtle bean Mexico pink nodule | ecosystem: Host-associated > Plants > Roots > Nodule | place: Mexico: Nepantla...
TCTTGTGTGCCATTGGAGAGCTTCAAGTGGCGGCTTCCTTTCACTTATCTTGGAACAAGACTCCAAGTGGCGTGATGCAGTTCCAAATTCTCAATCCAGCCGAGCTTCATTCCATAAGTGTTCCTTCCTTTCTTCTCCAATCTCAATTTCATTCGGTAGTTTAGCTTTCCTTAGTGTTCTTCATTCTTTCCGCCGATTGGTTTGGTGTTCTTATGATGTTCTTCATTTTTCTGTTCGGTACCTTCTGTTTTTAATTCAATTGTGTTTAATATCTTGTTCAATGGAAGTTTACAAGGAAATAGCACTCTTATTGAGTTTGGATCATCATTTTGGAAGGCTATGTCTCCATTGATGACTCCTTAAGCTTCCTTGATTCCATTTCTGTTTTCAATTTGTTGTTTTGTTGATGTAATTTCGTTTCATTGTTTAAGCACTCTTTGATCCTTTAATTGTTGTTTTCCTTCTCATATAATGTTGTGTTCAAGAGTTTAAAAGTGTTTATGTTCAATCCAACTCATATCATTTGATGCTTTCCAAATTTGTCATGAAGATTTCTTGTTGTGTGATATACCCCAAGTAGCTATGAAGAGGACCAAGGAAGAAAAAGATAGCACATGATGAACAGTCATCTCAATGAACAATTCATAACCCTACCAAGGATCACATGGATGTCACCAGAGGAGCTAAGCATAAACCAGCACACCAACTATTCTTCGTTTTGGTCTTCTTATAAGATACAAATATGTTGTAAATAATTTGGGCTCTCTTTAGGGGTCCAAATAGCAAAGATAGGCTAGAATAAGGTATCTTTAGCATAATAGGGTTGTAGTTAGCATTTTAGCTTGTTCCTAGCCCTTTAGATAGGGATTTTGACCTAGTTTCTAGAAGGACAAGCCTAGGATGCGGGTTTGACTTAGTCAAATCCTAAGGCTGCCCCTTTTTTAGTGTTTCCCATCCTACCCTTCATGCTTGTTCTCCAAGGCTTCTTCACCTATAAAGAGGAGGCCTACCTCATTGCATTTCATATGTTGAATTTGAAGAGAAAACTTACTCTGCACAAATTGGGTGAGGTGTTAGTGAGGCTTGTGTCCTCTTAGAATTTAGGTCTCATCTAGAGTGTTTGAGAGCTCTCAAGTGGCGTCCATCAACACTTCATCCTTTGTCAATTATGTTTTCATTATGTTCTTGTTTTTCCTTCCATGCTCTTTTACATTTCGCCATTCATCATCAATCACCATATTCTTGTATTTTTCCTTTGCCCTCTAGAAGTGAACCTTCACACTTACTTAATCACTTGGTTAAGTTCGTGTCTAGTGGAAATCTTCTTTGGGTTCTCACCTTATAATTGCTAAAAAAATCTCAATCTAAGTAAAGTGTCACATCTAAAATAAAGTAATCTAAAATCAACTCACATCACATGATACATTCTTAAATGCTAGGTTATCCTGTTATGCTTGTATTTTGTGGATTGCTTGGCCTATCCATTTGTTTTACAAAATCTCTTTATGTTAAAATCTACAACAAACACCAGGGTTTGTCTTCATCAATTATAAGGAGATTGTTGAACAAGGAAGTTTTGATATTTTCCAAATTTGTCATGAAGATCTATTGGTGTGTGTGTCTAGTTAGGTAGATTTTGTATTGTTAATTTGCATCCAATTATGATCCAAGTTAATCTGATTTGAAATCTCCTTTAAATGTTTTGTTTTTCAAATTTGTGTTTATTTTAATTAGTTGATTCGTATATTAATCAGTTGAAATAGATATTGTTTAAGTTTGATGACTACAACATGTATTTTAATAGATTGATTTATTGTATCAACCGGTTGAAAACACTTAAAGGTTTATAAAGGATTTAAAAATGATTTGTTTTCTTCTGTTTTTTCTGTTAAGTAAAACTTCGATAAATGAACTGGTTTTTATGTGGTGACTTCAATAGAAAATGAAAAGAATCAGTTAGTTTCAATAATCAATTAAATAATTTTAGCATAATAATGTTGTTATTTTCAAACTACTTTAATTGATTTAGAACTGCTTTCATTAAAAGATCAAAATGTTTTAACAGTGTTTTAAAAAGTCTACATAAAGATTATTTTCTGGTCTTTTTAAAAGAGGAAGATTGTATAACACTTTTCAAGAGAGAAAAACAAATTGCTTTAGAATCCTTTTTAAAATCTTGGATCATTGCTACGGAGTGAAGTAGGTTCGGGGTTAACATTTATGTTGTTCTTCCTTTGTGTAAAACCCAAGTGTACTCAAAATTGTTTTTACTTTACTATATTGTGTTGTAAATAAATTCAAATATGGTTTTTGAAATTTGTGTTGTTAAGAGTGTTGTCTTCTTGAAGGGTTCAAAATCAATACTCTTGGTTGTTTTTGTAATCTGGTTTGATTGCATTAGTGAATTCCCAGTGGTGTACTGAGTATTGGATGTAACTCTTGTTTAAGGGTGAACTAGTATAATTTTTTTTTGTGATCTCTCTCTTCCCCACTCTTATATTTGTGATATAATCTGTTTTCAGTGTTTTGCGCATAAAACACTCAATTGATTTCTAAAATCAATAGGCTTAAATTTTGGTCATATAACTCTTAATATTTTTATAACCGGTTGAACAGATTAATCAATTAGTTGATTTAGTTAAAGTTTTCAATTTAACACCAATATTTGCAAAAATCTTACGAAAACAATTTATCCTCTCTTGTTTCAAGCCACATATTCAACACTATTTGTCTTTCAAAATTTGAAAAACTATTTGAAGATATTCATCATGCTCCTTAAGTGTCTTAGAATAAAAAAGAATGTCGTATATAAAAATAACTCCAAAATGATCTAAAAATGGACAAAACGGCATGTTATATAATCCAAGAATATTGCTGGAGCATTAGTCACACCAAAGGCATAAGTTCATATTCATAAGTACATACCTAGTTTTGAATACGAATTTTGTATGTCTTCTGCTTTTACTGTAATTTGATTATATCCTGACCTTAAATCTATTTTAGAAAACATAGAGGTTCCACTTAATTTGTCCATCAAATTATTATCTTAGGAAACGAGTATTTATTTTTTATAGTGAATTTATTTAACTGGCGATATAATTTACACACAACCTAAAACTTTTATCTTTCTTTTCAAATAAAAAATTAGGAGCTCCTCAAGGTGATACACTAGGATAAGTGAACTATTTCTTCTATTTTTTTCTTCACTTATGCTAGTTTAGAGGATGACATCCTATATGTACCTTTTGAAATTTGTCTAGTTCCAAACATCAAATATATTCAAAATTTAATCTCTCTATGGGGTGAAAAACCAAGAATATCATTAGAAAAAGCTTTAAAAAAACTTTTGAACAATTTTCATATTACTCATGAGGTCGAAACAATCAAACTAATGCCTATAAAGGAGACTCGCAATAGTCAAGACATTGAACACAATCATAAGAAATAAATAGATGAGTTGTGTATGAATAATATATTATATTTATAGTTTTACCTTTAATAAAACATGTATCTTGGATCAAATCATTGTTTTGAGCAGCTTCAACTCTAGCTATTATGTAAACCCTCTCCATTATTGTATCTCTTGCCTTAGGTGCAAAAAGATCATGGTTTTTGTTGTCCATATTGAGAAAACACACACTACAACTAAATCGTTAAATAGAAACCAATTTTAGAGACAAAAAAAATTAGTTGCTAAAATGACTAAATTAGAAACCATTTTAGAAACTAAAAAAATATTGGTTTCTAAATTAGTTTCTATTATTGATAAATAGTTTTTAAATTGGTGTCTAATTAACTACCAAGGTTTTAACTACCAATTATTAAGATTCTAAATTTGGTAGCAAAAATCTTGGTAGCTAATTAGATACCAATTTAGAAACTATTTATCAATAATAGAAACTAATTTAGAAACCAAAAAAAAATTTAGTCTCTAAAATGATCTCTAATTTAGTAAATATAGCAACTAATTATTTTTAGTTTCTAAAATTGATTTCTATTCAATGATTTTCTTGTAGTGACATTATCAATTTTTTCACATTTGAAATAGATAGGTTATCTAAGTTTATCTTATCCTCTTATTTTGTTTTTACTTTTATTATTATTATTTTAATTAACTTTTTAATAGTTGGTCTTATAATATTTTAGAAAAATATTAAAGTTTCTAAATTGTTCTTAAATAAAATAATTTAATATATTATATTTGAAAAATATTGCAATTATAAATATGTTACAATAATTATTAATTATTATAGAAAAGAGAAGATATTTAAAGTTTGTTTTGGTTGTTTTGGTGAGGAGGAGCAATAATGTTAGAAGAATGAAAAGTGGAAATTAGAAAGGAAAGTTCTCTTTATACTATTGACACTCTTATTCATATCAAGGTCCACTCTATTTATTTTATTTGAATTATAGTTCAACTTTCAACTAAAAGCCTACTTGATTATTATAATTTAACACCATAATTTATACCTTCACAACTACTGCTACAAATAAAAACTATTCCTCATATTTCACACATACGTTATTAATTAATGAAAGCATATATAAGTGTATATATATATATATATATATATATATATATATATATAATAAAAATATAAAATCAATTCTCATATTCACACATACATTATTATTAAGGTTATAATTGGGTCTGGACTCATATTCATTCTAATACTTAGTAATTAAATATATTGTAGATCCTAGGCCTTTGTAAATTGCTGCAATATATACATGTGAACTTTGGTATCTAAGTAAAAAAATAATAAATATATAAAGTTATTCGACTATTTGTTGTGGTGTAAAAGTTTCATTTTCAATTTATCAATCGTTGGGTTTTGTTTTCGAGTTAGATCAAGGTACCTCGTTTAAACAATTGATTCTATCTCAACTTTCATCTGAAACCAAACAGTGGAATACTTTAATTAGAACTTGAAACCTATTTCACTGCCAACTACTGCTCCAAAATATGTATCTTATTTAGGATGAATAATGTGGGTAAAGGATATCTCTATGGTGGAGAAACTTCAGAAATGAGGGGGATTGGAGTAATGAAAAAGTTTGGTATGCATTTCTGAGATAAGTGTTTTATCAGAACGCTGTAGAGACAGAAGGGTGTTGGTGACTGACTCTTCCAACATCTACTACAGTGTCAAATAAGCTTATGCAGATTCACAGTTACATGTAGCTCAAACAGGTATTATAACTATTCCTAATCTGGTTACATGCTTTATATGGCCATATATGTATTCGAACTATTCATTGCTTTTCATGAAATAAAATAAAAAAGTTTTTGTTACCAAAAAAAACTAATTTTTTTGTTACTTTTTCGAATCAAAGTTTACAGATATATTAAAAAAAGTTATAACAAGATCGAATTATATAAAAACGTGGTAACCTCTTTATGTGAAATATTGTTAGTGACTAAGAAATACATGATATATATTTTGATATCTGGCAGACAAAGGCATTAAATAAATAATTTAGAAGATTTGTTGTTGGAGAAAAGAAAAGTAGTGGACAGCAGTGATTTAAGGCAAGCTAACACGAAAATGATAATATAGATTACCAACGATAATTATGAAGCAAGGACATATGATGCATTTACAGATCAGCATTGATGAAACCCAATTAAAATTGTAACATTTTTTGTGGAGAATTATTGAAAGAGATGTGTGGAAGTGGGAAAACCACATCTTTTGCTTTGCAGGGAATAAAAGGGCACCCCGGGGAAGAAGGGAGAATAACCTAGAAAAATTGGGTATATAAGAAGAAGATATATATTGATTATATGCTTTCAAATTGTGTTACTACTTTCGGTGACCATCCAGGACAACCTGTTACTTAAGCATACACCTACAAATATCACTCTCATGCACCATAACCATATATATTTTACCTCATTTCATCACTTACCACTTATTAAAAAATAACTTTAAGCTTAATTAAATATTATAAAACCGAATAATTAAGTTTAATGTTTTTTATTTAAAAAATATTGTAAAATCGATTTATAGTTAAGATATTAAGATATTCTTTATATTTATGGGTGATTCAATATAATGGATGATCTTATAAGTCCAATAAATTCTAGATAACTCTGATATTATATTAAGAAGTGAATTTTAAGTCTAACTCAATTTTGTAAAATCAACTTATAAATAAGGTTTTTTTTATTATTAAGAAATGAATTATTAATGGAGGTATTTCAGGGATACTTCAACCCTTATACAGTAAACCAAAAAACACCACCACACACAAGAATTACCACCGCCACTCGACTACACTGTTTCAAACTAAAGAGACCATGTTCTTCCAACCTTACCTCGGTTTAACCACTCACACATCTAACCTTTACTTATTTTGATAGACCTCCTACAAACAAGTGTTTCGAGACACCAATCAGAATAAGAAAAACATGCTACTTTACCCACGACCAAACATTCCATTATGTCATCGTGAAGATTTTGTGATGGTATATTCTTCCATTACTAAAAATCTTCTTATTCCTTTGCTTCCACAGTTCTACTACTGTTACCCACACACATAACCATATTAGATTGACAACTTCACTTTCCCTAATCATCCTTAATTGTGTGAAATGTGTTTTGGTTCGTAATGAACCGTCAATGCCAAACTCACCCACTCATAACATTTTGACCAAACCAACCAAGCTACCCTGCAAGTACAAAAAAGATGTGATGTTGTTTCCGCTTCCTCCCCACACATATTGCAAATGCTTTTCTCCAAATATATCCCCCTATTCCCAAATTTACTTTATAAGCTATTTTATCCTCCAGTACCTGTCATGCAGTCAAGTGAGTTGATGGTTGAGCCTTAATCCTCCAAAATCACTCATACATAGCGGCTCCTTCATCCTGTTCTTCTTCTTTTAAAATAATGTACACATATTTGAGTGTAAACTCTGTTATATTACTTTCCCTCCACACCCATCGATCCTCCATTTCCACATTGATATTCTTGCTTCCCATCAGCACTCTTAGTTCTTGCTCCTGATGCTTTTCCCAATCAAACAAACTCCTCCTCCATCCTATTTTCCATGCCCACTCAAGATTGTTATTTCACTCCCTTCCTTGCCACAACTTGTCTTCCTTACCAGAACAAATAGAAAAAATTCTCTGAAGCTTATCTTTTTAGTGCCTCATTACCCAACCATTTATCCTCTCACAGAATGAGCTCTCTCCCATTCCCGACCTCCCATGAGAGGTTATCCTCAAAATTTCATCTCCACCCCTCAAACCTCCAAAATCAACTTATAAGGTGAGGTTTGCAACCAACTTATATATTATAAAATGTCATAATATCTAGTTGATGTTGGATCTCCAACACCACTATCATGTGGATGAAAACTAAATTTCATAACTAAAAAAAAGAGATCGTTGGTTGTTATTGATTCAAATTTATTAAGAATAAAAGAAATTTGTGTATCTTATAAGTTGTATTAATATTGTTCAGTTTGATATAAATAATAACTAATAAAAAATAATAGATAGTGTTAAAAGTAATATGTTATATATATATATATATGTGTGTCTTGTTAAATACTTTTGAATAAGCAAGTCATGGTGAAAAAATTTAAATAAAGAAAAGAATAGGAAGAGAGAGCTTAATAGCAACGTACAGTTGCAAGTATTCTGAGTGTAGATGCTCTTATATAGAAAAGCAAACAGAAATAGTAAAAGAAAGGTAGTAACAATGGAGACAAAATAACTTCAAAATAGTAATTATATTTTAATTTTCAATAATTTGTATAGCATTTTATAATCAGTATATGCTCATTCCTCAAATAAAAATGTACTTTTGTAATGTGGATAGGAAATAATCATAACTTCATTGAATTTGTAGATAAGACGAAGTCTCTCTCATGGAATAAGGGTCAAATTTCCAATCAAGTATATATATTGTGTGCAAGAACAAATGAATGGAAATAATGCACAATAAATATATAATAATAAAATAAAATAAAATAAAAGAGGGTGAAAAAGACAGGCATTTTGGAAGGAGAAAGGATATAGAATCCCTTTCTACCATTGATAAGTTCCATCATCTTCACCAGCAAAGGTTAGTTCTCCAAATTATCCACACTTCACGAGAAGTAGACAAAGGAGTTAATTTCTTTACCTTTTGGATATCAGGCAGCAAAATATTTGAGCTTTCTGCAGCTGAATCACCACTAGTGAATCACCACTAGCTAAAACTCAGACATTGCACAGTATATTAACGACTTGTCACTTCCTTACTTTTCATATGCAAAATAACTAGAACCTTATATTATTTAAACCTACAAGTCTAGATATATATTCTACATTTTTATTTTTTATCATATAATGCACGTCTCAAAATTACTTGTATATGCAAATCTCTAACAAGTAATACTATATTCGCGTATAATATATTTATTATTCTTTTATAGAGAAAAAATAAATAAAAGCGTGAAAATACTCTATATATATTTATATGTAATAAAAAATATTAAATATGCCTTAGCCAAGCAATATAAGATTAAGAAAAAAGGACAATAAAAGTGATTCTTCTCCCAGTTACCAAACCATGGACAACCCAGTGTGTATAAAGCATCATGTGCAATCAAGAAAGAGTGTTCGACAATTATAGTGTTTCATAAAAATATATAATAATGGAGGGTAACAAAATACTTAGGTCTGGCGTCTTATATTTGCACAGAAATCTCAGTTCTAATTCCTTTTTCCATTGAAATTCCATAATGATCTCATTAAAGAATAATAATTTTTCAATTTATGGCTATTTGTTTCAATTATAACTGAAGTAGAATAGAAACAAGGAGGACAAGCACCAACCAAATGATATTTCCTTAGAAGAACATAAGGATTCAGTGAGTTTTTTTTTTTTCTTTTAAATCAGAAAAAAAAAACAAAAAACATATCATTGAATGAATTTGAGAAGAACAAGAAGTCCAATTTGCGGCACAATTAATGAATTTCTTTATAGTTTCATATTCTTCCCAACACTTAGTTTATTAGATGTTGAATGTTGGAACATATTAGTCCTTAAACAGATTTTCATACTTTAATTTAATATATATGTTTGTATCTAGCTCTAGGCAGAAGATACATTGAATACCCAACAAACTGCATATTTTAAATTATTCCCACCATCCTAACTGCTAAGTTTTTTTTTTTATTTCTCATCTCACCTCTGTAAATATAACAATTTTGCACAAAAGAAAGGTTATTCATGCAATCCTTAAATAATATGACACACATACTATATTATTTACATTATTGTTTAGAAAATTTTGAGAACATAGGAGTTAGTTGGAACAGTTTTAGTGAGGCTTATATAATAAACTTGTTTTACTTTTTTCGTAAGTTTTTTTTTCGAAAGTAAGATTCTTGAAATCATTTTGAAATTTTTTTATGGAATTTATACGATAAACTTTAATGTGATAATCATATTATTATTTGACTAAGGGAGGGTTTGGAAGAACTCCTTTACAATTTATTTTGACATATTTTATCTAATAAATACATAAACACTTAGATGCGCTTATAGAAATAAGTTTATATTATATCTCACGAAATTGTTTAACATATTTCTAATGCGTTCCTACTATAACTAATAAAATAATTTATAACCTATAAGCAAACAAATCAACCATGTTTCTTCTTTAATTGTTAAAACAACTTACAATAACACTTATATAATAATATTCATTCAATAAACTAAGATTTTTAACCAAACAATCTCTACATCTAAAATAAACCGAACATGTCTGGGTTCATTTTATTTGGAAAAAAAAAAAGTCACTTGTTTTCAACAACTTTCAATAGGAACTTGTAAGAAAATAAGCTAGCAATTTCTGAAATTTAATGACTTCAAAACCTGCATTCCGCTGTTTATCTAAATATACCCATTTAAAATAATATATAACAAATCATGACTAAGTAGTTTGACAAAATGTAGATACATTTTGAATTATATAAATTTGTTAAATCTAGCATTTAGAATCATAAAACTAATCACTATTAAAAAAATATTTGTACACAGAAGAAGGCTTAGATCTGATGTGAATGCATCTTACATATACATACACAATATATACTCCGTTAGATCATTATATGTAGTCTTAAATAATATACTGATATTAGTGATGGTGGCCATTACTCTGTGAATATTAATAAGCTTGATTTGGGAGAATGCATGCAGTAAAGAGCCTGGATAAACAGCATACGTTGAAGCAGAAAATTATATATAGAGTACTCCTAATCTCCAAGAATCTTCCGAAACCAACATCCAATGAATTTAGACAGGATATATAGTAATAATTAAAGAAATGATTAGTAATATAATAGGGTTTTACCTGTAAGTTATATATTTTTGTTTTGTCTAAAGAGACCTAAAAAAGGTAAGGGGGGACAAGAAGAGGATTACATGGAAGGTGATAGTGCCAATTTTTTAACTTGACATGTGTGGTCACACTCATTGTTGCATTCATGCAAGACAACAAATCAATTTGTCCACAGCCACATGATTTTTATTAGAATAATTAACCCCAAAACACTAGCCAGTGGATCGTTCCAAAGGACTACAAAATGATAGAAGGAAAAGAACATAATATATTAGGTGGGGAGCAGAAGGGAAGGGACAGCCCTATATGATCTCTTAACTAACTAGAAAATATATATGTGTGTGTGTGTGAATGAGTGAAGGAAGAGAAATGAAAAAGCTTTGAGAAAAGAAAATATGATAAAGAAATAGAGAAACCCCCCACAGCACAGGAAAGGAAAGGAAAGGAAGAAGAAGCAAAAGATGATGTGAAGAAATAATTGAGGAGTGGAGTGGGTTATGAGAAAGTGCGGGTGGGACAAGATAATCTGAAATTGTAAAGCGATCACAATAAATAGGCCGTGATATTAGCTACGGATCAGTAAATACAAATTAAGGAGTTGACAGGTGAAGGAGGATTTGAAAAGATTGACCTGCGTCTCCTCCATGCACCCTTTCGTTTCACAGAAAAATAAAAAAAAAAAAATAAATTGAACCCATTAGATTCTCCCTGTCTCTTATCCCAATCTCCCATGAAACCGCACTTCAAATGGTGACCATTTCAACGGCTTCAACCCCAAAAGCTAAAAAGAAAAGAGGAAAAAAACCCAACAAAATAGCAGAGAGCCAAGACAGATAAATCAGAAGGGCAGTGAATACCAGTCTATTTCAACTCACAAAACAAGAACACTCCTTTCTGCCCCATCCCTTCTTCAATAGAGTCCCTCCATTTCATCAACAATTCTCCCCCCCTTCATCCTCTTTAAATTCTCCATTCTCCATCGTCCGTGTCAATTCAAAGAACTTCAAATCATCTATCAGTATGTGGAAATCTGAGGCAGAAGATACTAGAAGTCATGAGAGTGGTGGTGGTACATGGTTGTGTTCATGGCTTCTCTCTCGTCCTCACCACCGTCCAACCGGGAACTCATGGAAGCTGTCGCACCAAGATTCAGATACACCAACCTTGAATCCAAATTCAGATTTCCAATGTTGTTGTTGTTGTTGCCGCTGCTACTACTGCTGTTATGGTCCTCGTTCATGGGGGGAGGGTAAATGGGTGCTGCGGAGTTAGAAGGAGCGTTGTTGTTGTTGGCATTGCCTTCTTCTCGTGACATGACAAGAGCTGCGGATTGAACAAGCTCCAAACACAGCCTTAGTTTGTTGGGTTCGATGTGGGTCAATCCTGGGACAGCACCCTTAAAGAGGAAATCCGAGGTTAGGGTTCTGAGGATGTCCAAAGGCGTGACCCCATCAACGGTTCTCACATTCGGGTCCGCGTGGTGGTCCAGCAGCACCGCCACCATGTCCGGCGACACCATCTCCGCCGCAATGTGGAGCGGCGTCTTTCCGGCGGGGCCGGAGGGGTAGTTGACATCGGCTGCACCGAGTTCCAGCAATGCCTTCACCACCTCTCTGCTGCAGTTCTCCACCGCGTAGGGTAAGGCCAGCGCTTCGTCGAGGTTGAGACCCTCTCCCATTACCATGAGCTTTACGAGTTCGACATCGGAGGAGTCCAGGGCGCGCCTCATTCGCCGGATTTTCTGGTCCTCGAGATCGAGAGCGGCGTGGTGATGGTGGGGATGATGGTGGTGGTGGTGCGGCACCAAGGAGCGGCGCGCCATAGACGATTTGATACGTAGCTCTTCGATCTTAGCCACAATGTCTATAGGGAGGTGCTTGGCTAGAACCTCGGGAGGAAGACCTGATTTGGCTACTAAGTGAGAACAAGTGGCCCATAGTTGCTGCATGTCTTGCTTTCTGGAAGCCAACAGCACTTTCATTACATCCTCTATGGAAGCCTTCTCCACCATGCTCGCAAGTTGTTTCTGACAAGCAAAAAAGCAAAATGAGTGAGTGAGAGGAGGAAACAAGAAGCAAGAAATGGAAAAGGAAGAAGAGAGTTTACATTGGAAAAAAGAAACATGTTTGATATAGCAGGAGTTCCATGTAAGGCAATACAGTAATATAGTAGTGGTAGTGATTTGGTGGGAAGTGAATAAATGTAAAACGAAAGATAACAAATGAGATGGGATGGTTGGGAACTGGGAAGCGCAGGAGAATTTAAAGGACCCTTTTTTTTTCTTTTCCGGTGGTTTGTTCTCTTTTTCGAATCGAAACCCAAATGAGGAAAGTAGATGTTTGGGAAAAGTTTGGTGCGACTACTGTGTGCAAGACAAGACTGCATATCATCATCTAAATTTAGAAATTCCTGAGTATGGGTGAAAGAACGCCAATTCGAGAAACTCTATAATCTCCACTACATAAAATCAGCTACGTCCAACTCCAATACTAGCATCGTAAAGGCTTAAATGAATCGAAGTGAATTAAATTCAGAAATCAGTAATAAAAGCTGACGAGGTGGATATTTAAGTTAGTTGAGAGAGGAAGCTAAGGAAGGAGAAGGAGAAGGAATTTGTGAAGGGTGGAGTAAATGAGGGTGAGAAAGAGAGAGAAGAAAATAATCAGCTATTCAGTCGCTGACAAAGGAGAGGAAAGCAGTGTAGCGCGGTGACACGGGATCATAGAATAGAAGGAACTGGTGGTATAACTCCTGATGGGATAGATAGATTGAAGCACGAATTCAGAACCCGAAATTCTCATCCATATATCATATCATATCATCACAGACCCTGAAAAGAAAAATATAAAAAGAAGGAGAGAGACATGGAAACACCCGTTCCCACTTCCCAAAACGAGAGCAGACCCGCAGCAGTAACTGTCCTAATTCCCAAGACCCATGAAACATAAGACTGGGCACACAAAGGGTGAAAAGGAGAAAAAAAAACAGTGGAACTCAGGGGAAACGCTACCATACTCATATTAGTAACACCAAGGAAGAGGAGAAAACCTGGGTAAGCAATGCAAGCTGTTCCACGCCGAAGTATCTGGCGGCGGCGAGGGTGTCAAGGGCGAGATCGACGGCGGAGGTGCAATGCGTGTGCCAGCACCCTCGTTCGCCGCAATTGGGGCGGGCCTCGTGCTTCTGAGGGACGATGGAGACTTGCCCACTGTACAGGAACTGGAGCATCAGAAGGAAGACCTCGTAGCCGACGGAGTTGACTGGGATGACGCCGGAGCGCGAGTTCAGCCGCGGACCGGCGGGGTCGAGACCGGAGGGAGGGTCCGGGCCGCAGAAGAATTTTCGGAAGAAGAGGCTGCGGGCGGCGAGTATGCAGCGGTGCGCGTGGACTAGGCGACCCTCAACGCTGAAAGTGACGTCGCTGAAGGCCTGGCCGTTGATAAGGAGGTTGAGGTAATCGAGGGAGAGAGATCTTAGAGAGTCTTCAAGGGACATGGTGGTGAAGACTGTTACTGTTGTTGCTGAATAAAGTACTGTGTTGTCTCTTCAACTCTCTAGGGTTGGTGGCTGTAACTTATTGCAGGCAAAAGAGAGAGAGAGGGAAGAGAAGGAGGATTGTGGCTAAAGGGAAAAGTGAGAGAGATGGAATAGTGAGGGAAGGAAGAAAGGGGTTGAAGTTGGGTTCATCGGGTGGTTTTTGTTTGATGTTGCTGTTGATGATGATGATGACGATGGTACTGTGGTTGTGTTTTATGGGATTGGCTTGGTGAATGGGAGTGGAGGGGCATGGTGTATTTTTATGGATAGATATTTTCTCTAGATAGAGAGAGAGAGAAGAGAGAGATTGGAATTTGGGTGGCTATTCTGGGCGGCTGAGGGGTTAAAAAAGGCCTCAAATATTAATTAAAAATATGTGTTTTTGTTTCCTATTCATCCTTTTTGTGTACTGAGAGAGAGAGAGAGTAGTGTAGAGAGTAGAAGCATATAGTGTGGTAGTAGAAGCATTGAAAAGGATGTGTGGATATAATATTTGAGTTTAGACTTTGCTTATTAATTATATATAATCAACTCAACTCTCTTTAAATACACTTATTATACATACTATAATACAACTTCTTGGGGCCTCTTCTGTTCCACTTTTACGTGCTCTCCACATTTTTTAAATTCTCTTTCTCTTTCTATTTTTTATTTCTATCAGGATGAATGATACCATCAAGAACACAAACAAAACATGTAAGAATGAATAGTTCTTTCATTTTCTTAGTTACGTATTCCATAATTTAGATAAAGGAGTAGCTAGCAGCAATTGCTTTTACAATCACAAGATTTACAACTTCCATTGATATTTTATAGTATTCATCAAAGATTAAGGTATAATGAATACCGTAAGTGGCTCTCCTTTGACAATTTAGGTGGCAGTTTGAATCAGCGTAACTCAATTATTTCAATATAGGAAAAAAAAATCATAAATACCTTCCCAACATATGTTTTTCTTATCGGATAATGTTTCTGTCCACTGTGAACACTTTCATTACAATAGCGATGCGAAAATATATAACAGGTTTTATAATTTTAAATAAAAGACAATACTATTGTTGTTCTGTTTTATTCGCAGCTTGTGGTTCGTAATCATAAATATATTCTTCCCACATATCATTGTAAAGCGGTAGCAATATTTAAAAGAATTATATTAAAAAAGTTGTATAATTTTGATTTTGGACCTCGACCTAATTAAAATTTTATAATATCTAATAAAAAATTGTCATTCATGCTTAACTCTTTATTATTGACGGAAAAACTATAAATAAATATCAGTCTATTAAATAAAAGAAGAAAAAAAAATTGTCTTCCAGAATCACTTACACACACAAACAGAAGAGTAAATCCAATGTTGTACTAGTAACAATTAAAGAAGCGTGGATTTGAAACTGACTTCATATATATCATATATAATTAATCAACCTTTTTCTATTTGAAGTCAACAGAAATTTTGATTTTGTTTTCCAATTTATCTTAGTTTTCTGTTCTCATTTAAAACTCTGCAGAGAATTTAGACTCAAAAGGGATGTTGGCATACGTGAGATTTTAATGTGTCTAAACATTGACGGATTCGTAATATTTAACCATTTGAAAGATTATTTTAGAAAAAATTTTACTACCTTATAATGTGACGGGTATATGAAATTTTTAAATATTTTTTTGAAAATTTATTCTAATATTTTAGTGCATAAATTTCTCTAGATAAATTATATCATACGTAAATAATTTGATTTGTCTAAGTTGTAGACAAAATATGATGTGTAGTGTGAATCTAAAAGTATTTGCACTGACATATAATAAAATTTATACATTTAATTGAATAAAATTAATTAATTTGTTAAAATATTTTTAATTTATAATATTAACCTTTCATTTTTATTTTTTCTATTCAAATATTTTCTACCAACATCTCCATTTTCCATTCTCACCGTCTCTTTCTTTCGTTTTCTTTTCTTTCCTAATTCAAAATATATATTCTTTTAGGTTATCTCTTCTATGTATTTTTGGAGTTGGAGAGGAAGAAAATAAGAGATCTAAATTATATAATTTCTTTAACATCTTGCTTCATAGTCGATTTGCATTCCTTCTCCTTTAATATATAAAAATATCTTTTAATAACAGACACTCAAGAAGTCACCATCACAAACATTTGTCATATCTCTTCTAGTGTTAGATTATTCTATCACTATTTTGTTGTTAAAAGATATTTAAGTAAATTTAAGAAAATATTAATATAAAGTATCTTTAAATTCAATTCCTACATAAAGTGTGATTTTAAACTATAATGACATAAAAAAATTTAATGACAATATATTATTAAAGGATATGCATACAAGGTTTCTCTTTTCTGATTTTAGTATTTATTGATTGACTCTTTGTTTTTCATTATCTTTTATTAGTTAGATCAAGAATGAGTGTACTGTCGGTATTTATTCAAACCATTTGTTTTGATTTCAATAAAAACAAAATAGAGGAGATATTTCTTCTCATATATTTTATCTTTCTTTTTCTCTTTTGTTTATCTCTGTTCTTTTTTTATAGTATGGTATTAGAGCTCTACTTGCTACATGGGTGAAGTTGTTAATCCCTCACAAGATATTTGTTCACCTTTATATGTTAGTTCATCTGATAATCCTTGCATTCTCGTTATCTTTATTATTCTTGAGGGACTAAACTATCATTATTTGTCTCGTTTATTTCAAATGAGTCTCATTTCAAAGAACAAGATAGGTTTCATTGATGGAACCATAGAAGCTCTCACTCATACCAGCTTATTATTTCCAGCATGGGAGATGTCCAATATTGGTTGTTTCCTGGATGCTCAAGGTGGTTTCTCCATCCATCGTACACAACATTATCTGTATGGATAATGCGTTTGATATATGAATGATTTAAAGGATTTTAAAGGAAAGGTTCTCACAAAGAGACATGATTCATATTTCTGATTGTCAGGATATCATTTCTTCTTTCAAACAAGATTGCAACAATGAAGAGCGAAATCATGAAGGTTCAAAGTCAAAAGTGTAGTCTCAACAAATTGGTTTTACTCTTGAGCAATATCAAGCATTGTTAGCTCTTTTACGACAGCTCAAATCCAATGACAATGTTTGTAATCAAGACTTTATTATTCCTTCCAACATAATAAAATTCTTTCCTCCTTCGATTCTTCGATTCTTGATAGTGGTGCTACTCACCACATTTCTCCATCCTTAACTCATTTCACTCATATCATCAAATTAATCCTATTTGTGTCAAATTACCAAATGGAAATCAAGTCATTGCTAATTATTCTAGAAGTTTTTTTTCTCAGTCAAAATCATACCTTAGACAATGTTCTGTATATTCCTCGTTTAACTTTTAATCTTCTTTCAATAGCAAAATTAATTGATAATTTATCTTGTGTTCTTACCTTTGACTTTAATGGTTGTTACATTCAAGACAAAAACACCTTGAAAATAATTGGTTCAACTAATATGCAACATAGGCTTTATATACTCAGGATCTCATCCGGTGAGAAACTTCAAATCAAACCCACCAAATATGTACATACCATCAATATTGTTAATGTCAGTGCTAGTGATGTAGAAACTCTTTGGCATTTTTTATCAGGACATGTTTCAAACAAATGTATTGATGTTATCATGACTAAATTTCATTTTGTTAAATATAAAAAATCTTTTGTTTGTGATGTTTGTCATTTTGCAAAACAAAAAAAAAAATCATTTCCTATTACTACATCTAAATTTAAAAAATGTTTTAACTTGGTTCATGTAAATCTTTGGGGCCCATACTTAAACACTACGAGAAAATCA
>Ga0123341_1001501_pt1 | contig 17687 bp, 13 predicted proteins | sample Turbeapinknodule_FD_89959 | JGI IMG/M metagenome (GOLD analysis project Ga0123341, IMG submission 89959) | Root nodule microbial communities of legume samples collected from Mexico - Turtle bean Mexico pink nodule | ecosystem: Host-associated > Plants > Roots > Nodule | place: Mexico: Nepantla...
ATATATATATATCACATTAAATTTATAATCCACTTTACAAGTCATATAATCCTAAATATGTGACACTTCATCACCTAAGTGTATAGCAAATACTAAATTCATTAAAAAAAATGTTTAGATACTAGGTAAAATATTTATTTGATAATTAAATAAAAAATTAAAAGTTGAGTGATTAAAACCATAGTTTATCTCTACATTTATATCAATTAACATATATTTAAGAATGTCAAATCACTTTTTTCAAATATAATTAGTAAATTGTAACACAGTGTTTGATCAACAACCAATTATTTTAAAGACGATAACAGTGTGGAAGGAATTCGTAAGTGTCAATTACATTCTCGAGTTTTTGTTTTGATAATACTTGCTTTTGACTTTTATATTATTTTTTATTACGTGCAACTTTTCTTCAATTGAAGTCTCCAATTTTGAATTGCACCAAAGTTCAACTAGATATTCTTTGAAATTAATATTTGACTTAAAACCCTAAAACTGTTTATAATTGATTATAAATATAAGGAAGTTCAATTTACCAAATGAATTGGTATTATTTTATATTATTACTTTAGTTATTTTTTATACTGATATTTTTATAAATAATTATTCTGTATAAAAAAAAGTCAAATATTCACTTATTCTAATCAAATCCCAAAGAAATAAAAGTCAAATATGAAACTATTATGCAGTTTATATATTGATTTCGCCTAAAGTCAGCACGCCGCGTATGAAGTACGTTATATTGCTTTTCACTTTTGTGTCTCTCAGAAGGTGACACCTGTATTCTGGACCACCTTTTTAAAACCATCATAAATAGTAACAACATAAACAAAACAAAGTTGTTTCCAGAAGCAAACCTTTTAAAAAGTTGAGGTTAGGAATGAGATTTTTTGTTCAGAATAAAACTAATTGAAAAATATCCTACAAACTCACCTCCAATTTAATTAGAACAATGCCTATTTATTATGTAGGAACATCAATAGTATCAATTCAAAGACAGGGTTAATTTGTTTAATGATAAAAGTGATTTAAATGATAAATATGAATATTTTATTACTTTAAGTTAAATTTTTTTGAATAAAAAAAATTAACTATTTAAATTTTATTTTATATAAATTATTAATTTTAAAATATTTTTTCTCTGTCTTTTTTTATATTTTTCATATAATCATTATATTTTCATAGATTCGAGTTTGTCTTAAAGACTATAGTAGAGATTCGTTTTTGAATAATTTTTTTTCTTATTTTTTAGAGTTGATTTTTAGGGGAAGAGTGGCATGTGTTAGGGTAGGGTGAGATTTTTGGGAAAAAAAATCAAATTATGTTAGTTTAGGAGTATATGATATGTTTAAAGTATTTTATATACATGTTACCGAATAGTAAAATTAAGAGTTTAAACTTGATTAAGTAAAGTTAAAAAGGTAAATAATTGTAATTGGAGTTTAGGGTTTTAAAAATATAAATAATTACGAGACTTTTAAAAATATAAAGAAATCGCTCTCAATAAAGTAGAAAATTATGAGAAAAAAATTAATATGTGGAATCAGAATTAGGATCCTAGAGTCGGTTATATGTAAGCAAGATGTTAGTACTCTTGAACGTTCATCGTAAGACAATACCTCTAATTAAATATATGCAAATAGTATGATTATTTTTTCTCTAGTGATTCTAAAGACCAAAATGATATTTTGAAAAAATTATAAATATTTTTATTTTTTATTTTTCTTAATAATTTTTAAGATTTTTATGTTTTTTATAATTTACAATATTTAGAGTATAAGATAATGCACACAACTATGTTAAAGACTCATTATGAATTGTACAATGTGAAGAGTATAAACTATACATCGATATTATTGATATGTAATTTGAAAAAAAAAACTTTATCAAAGAATGGTAGCAAGTAATAGATGATATAAAGGATTTGTTCTTTTTGGTTGACTTGCTCGCTGATTGACTCTGATGACAAGCTTTAGCTTCGTCTGTTTCTTCACGAATCTGTCTTATCTCTGGCTGCTCTGGAACGTAGCTCCGTTGAAACAGAGGGGACCCTACTTGTTGATTGCACTCTGACGATCAAGTCAGTACATGACTTATAGAATTTAAGAAGTAGTCAGTTTCAGTCTTGGAAACAGCGTACCTTTACCTGGGGTCTCAAACCCCTTTTATAGCTTACCTCTTGTAACAGCTTTCCATCACGAGAATCTAATCTCAACTGAAAGCATACTTAATAAGAAAATATTATGTTCAAGGGTACACTCTCACAATGCTGCAACAGAACTGAATCTTTCCTCCAGGGAGTGCATAAAATAATAACAGAATAACCAATAGGGCACCAACTCATGTACCAACATCAGGGGTTCATTATGCTTAAGTAGGTACCCTCTCCGCGGTGATACACTACTTTTCATTATACATGTAACCTAACCTCTATGTGTCCTAAAACACATGAGCTTAAGTTTAAAAGAAAAACACTTACTTGACCTAGACCCCATACACACTAAGCAAACCCCTAAGTCCACAATTACGTGCGAAGGATTACCTTAATTATACAAAAATGGACTTATACATACAACTGGGGCCCAATTACATGACTTGCTATTCTGACCCAAGAGCTGAGCTGACCTGGCTACGCCATGTACCAAGATCCGAGTGTTGAGTTCTGAACGCTCTGGTCCAGGATACATACAGTATTAAATATCATGTGGGTCATATAAATATCGACAATTTACTTAGACGTAGCTTAAAAAATATATACTTTTTTTTTATTTTCATTTAAAACTCAAAAAAATGTTGGTGATTGTATATGTAAATAATAGGTAGTAGAAATGTTGGGACACCCGAGTGAGCTGAGGATTTTCAGAAAAATGGTGTGGATGAAAAACGAGAATGGCAAATAGAAAAATTTATTGGCCAACTGAATGGATTTATGCTTTTGTAAAAAGATGGTGCAGATATAAAAAGCAGAAGTGGAAAATAGTAAAACTTCTGGGCCAGGTGAATGGCCCCAGGACTTGTTTTAGAAAAGACGGTGTGAATATAATAATTATGAGTGGCGAATAGTAAGACTGTTCAGATAGCCCAATGGGCCCAGCATTTTTGAAAAAAAGATATCGATAAAAAAAAATAGGGAAATTCTTCCTGCACCCAACCCTTTTGAACCTGCACCTACACATATTTAAATTTCCGAAAATGCCCTTAATTATGGAAATGAAAGTCAAGAATTAAAAGTAATACATTACGGAAAAGTAGATCTGAAAGAGATTATTGTGTTACAGAAATAAAAATTTGTAATAAAATCCAATTCTGGAAAAGAAATTTCATAATAACTTTGCTATGGAAATATATTTCAGAAAAGGGAGCCTGGAATGTATTTTCATTTGTACGTCCATTTTATTTAAGGGCATTTTCTTTATTTCGCATTGAAATTGGGTGCATGTTCAAATTTGATTTGGTGCAGGAAGTAATTGCAAAACCTTAGTGGCAAATATTAAACTTCTGGGCTAACTGAATGGATCTAGAAATTTTTTAAACTGATGGTGAAAAGAAAATTAAATGGGCTGAAAGGAAAAGGGCCGAAAGTCTTGGAACAAACATATGGTGTAAAATAAAAGCAATTGAATTACTTACTATGTCATATCAAATTTCAACTTGCACCTTATTCCAGTCTAAAACGACGAAAATGCCCTTGAATAAAATTAAGATGTGGGTAAAAATACATTCCAGACTTTTTTTTGGAATATGTTTTCAAAATTTTTGTTCTAGAACATATTTTTTTTATTCTAGAATTATTTTTTCAAAATGATACTTTTTAATTTTATTTTGAATTTTTTTCCTAAAACTTAATAATCTCTTTCGAATCTGTTTTCTAGAATAAAGGACATTTTTGAAAATTAAAAAATACGTTGGATGAGATTCAAAAAGTTGGGTGTAAGGAGAATTTTGAACCCAATGCTGAAACCTAAAAACCAATATGAAAAGAGGCCTGACAACCCAATACTGAATTGTTCCAGATTAACAGTGAACACCACATACACAAAATAATTAGCACTGCATTACATATTCACGTAACAATTGCCCATTCTAAAACAACAAATTTGACCTACATCAAAATAATTAAAACATGGTTCTATAAATATTTAATTTCATACATGTGTTGACATTAAAGAATGTATTAGAGATTCCATATCCTAAAAATATATAAATATTTTTAATAAATTAATTTTATAAAATTAAGTTAAATTTAAAATTCTATATCTCTGTTCAGAAAACAAAAAAGAAAAATAAGTGTCCTCCACCAATTAATCCATAAATGGAAAACTAGTTAACAAAAACACCGTGAATCCTTTTTTTTTTTAGATTTAATTATTTTTTTGTCCTATTTTTGGGATCAATATTTAATTCAATATAGTGGTTTTTAAAAAAATCAGGTTCAATTTGGTCCCTTCCGTTAAGTTTTCATCAACGACGTTAACGAATGATGGTGTGACGCACACACTACACACGTGGATGAGAGAGAAAAAAAAATCAAAAAAAGGATGAGAGAGAGACATTCCACGAGTACATCAATCAATAACGTTGTTGGTCAAAACTTAACGAAAAATATTAAATTGAACCTTTCAAAAAAGCTTGGGACCAAATTAATTTTTTTAAAAACTATTATATTGAATTGAATATTGAACAAAAGCAAGGATATAAAAGATAATTAAATTTTTTTAATGCAGATTTCTCCAAATCAAGTGCTGCTGCCATTGCACAAAGTTCAATAAACTGAAAAGCTCTACCCACACCCACAGATTTTCCAAGGCAGTTATTGCCAAATTTTCACATGATAACATAACATATATCTCTCATCCAAATAAAAACTAAATATCCATGCAAAAGATAAAACATGCAGCATAAATCCTACCCACCTACGAGTATGAGCCCCCAAAAACTGGTACAGTAATCGCGTAAGAAAAACAATCCCAAACGCAGCCAGTGCCAATAGAAAAAAGCCATGACCATGCACTATTAAGATGCACCCAGTAGATATCATTACACCTAGGTACATCCTGTAGTATGATTGAGGTTATATTACGTATTTTCCAGATGATTTAGATGTAATGTTAGGTTATACTTTAGACTTCAAGGTTAGAATCCAAGCAAGGAATATGTGCATCAATAAGGAAAGTTTCATCTGATCACGAATTTAGCATTTTAAATGTCTACTTCAGTTAACGGAGATAACAATGAATTCAAATTTAGTATAATAACTGTACTGACTAGTAATCGGGCCGACTAGTAATCGGGCGTCGTTGACCACTCGTAATATTGGTGCCACGTAAGCGGGTCCTACGAGCGGCGTGAGCCGGTATCTCGCAAAGCACGTGCGCCAAGGTGCCAAAGAGTGGTCAGACATCGATCATCAGGATGTATCGACGTGCCACTAGACAATGTGAAGAGATCGGACATCGAGAACCTAAACAGTAGAACTGGACTACGAGAGGTGGATCCCAGACCACACACCAGTTATCATTAAGGGAGAAGCCTAGATCACGAGGACCCATGCGTGTAGAGTGGATGACACGTTCAGGCGTAACACAAAGTATAGAGCCACTGGAAAGACATGACCTGTGAGGGTCGCGTTCCAGGGGTGAGCTGCACGCATGGCGCGTGAAACATCTAGGGCACTCCCAGAGGCGGGTGACCCCAAAGGTCAGGTGCACGAGGAGGCACCCAGGTGGTCACCCCATCAGAGGTTGCACTCCAGTTAGGGACCCCACGCGCTAGGTTATCCTAAGAGTAAGGTAACAACAGTGTTGGACGGCCCGCCCCATCAGAAAAGCCCATTTCGGGTAAAGAGGAAACCCTAGTTTCAGTTTATAAATATTAAGGTAACAAACTTGGCAAGGTACGCTATTCCCTTGCGCCGCTTAACACACACAGTGACAATTACACAATTTTGGTGTTTCCTAGCCCTAGTACTGACTTGAGCGTCGGAGTGCAAACGGCCTCTAGGGCGTCCCTTGTCTTTGTGTTTTCAGGCATTCATCACAGGAACGACATGTGCAAATGCAAAGATTCTGGACGAAAGAGTGACGTAGGCGCACGAAGGCATTTCGAGTCAACCGGCAGGAACATTTGGCGCCCACCGTGGGGCACGATACAAAACACTGTCCCACCAGCAAGAACCAAGAAGATCCAGGAGATGAGAAGTACGAGGCAAGGACCTGTTGCACCAAACGGGGGTGAGGGCATCACCCTACAACAGGTTATGGAGGCGATGCGAACCTTTCAGGATGAGATAGCCGCGTCGAGAGAAAACCAAGAACGCATCCAAGCTGACTTGGTAGCGTCGCAAGCTACGAGCGAAGAACTGCGTCGTTCAAACGAGGAAATGCGCAGAGATCTGCAAACCCGCGCAGGTGAGTGTGAGGGTGCAGATCAGGAGCCTATGACACCACCCAGAGAGTTCCCAACACCATTCTCACAAGAGATCGTGGATGTAGCAATACTAGCCACGCTCATAGGGCCCAAGGTGACCTTCACTGGGATAGAAGACCCGAAGGTCCACCTCACGGCTTTCCATACACAGATGATGCTAGTTGGGGGGCTCCGACGCGGTGCGATGCAAGCTGTTCATGAGCACTTTGGCAGGAACAACGATGGACTGGTTCATCAGCCTCCCTGATGGCCATGTAACGTCATTCCCGCAACTCACAAAGCTGTTCAGGACAAAATACATCGCGAATCGAGCTCCCCCGTCAGTCTCTTATGATTTCTTTGAGGTAAGACAGTATCAAGGAGAGTCTTTGTAGGAGTTCCTCCACCTCTTTGGAGTGCAAGTGGTGAGGTTGAACCTTAAAGACAAAAAGATGATGGTGTATGCATTCAGAAAGGGCATTGTGCCAGGACCCTTCAGCGAGTCACTCATCCGAAACCATCCCAAGACCTTCGTCGAGATAAGGCGCCGTGCGATGGCTCATATTGCGGTGGAGGAAGTTAGTGAAAAGCGCACATGCAGAGTTCCCACGCGGCCGCGCGCGACAGGTCGTCCTCAAACCCTAAGGGTTCATGAGGCAACGACAGAGATGAAGACCCTCGTGAAGCAGCAACCCTATCAACCAAAAAAGCCTAATGCTAGGGGACGCGGGGGAGAGAACGTGCCGCCAAGGCACGACTTCGTGGTAGAATTGAAGGACCTCATCGCTATCCCAAATGTAGCTGAGAGGCTGAAGGTACCTCCCAAGACCGACAAGAGGCTCGGGCCCAACAAGAACGCCTAGTGTGAGTTCCACCAAGCATTCGACCATCCATTCGCAATTGCTTAGCGTTGGGACACCAGCTAGACGAGTTGGTTAAGAACGGTCTCCTAAGAGATTATTTGCAAGAAAAACAGGGGATCGAGGACATGGTGGCAATAGGGGGTGGCCCGGGGCATGAAGTCCCCGTACACGGTGAGGTCCACACCATCGCAGGAGGGTTCTCGGGAGAAGGCTGTACCGCTTCTCAGCGGATGAGATACGCACGGACGGTGATGTCGGTAGAAGCACAGAGGACCGACGACGCCTTTGACGTCGATCTGGTCTTTACCAAGGCCGACCTTGAGGACGTTGTCCCCCATGACAACGATCCCGTGGTGATCTCAGTTGTAACCGCAGGAAGAAAGGTGCACCGTGTGCTAGTAGATCAGGGAAGCTCAACAGACGTAATGTTCTGGATGACTTTCAACAAACTGCAACTATCCCCCGACATGCTAAGGCCCTATGGCAGCTGTCTCTATGGTTTCGCAGGAGACCAGGTAGAGGTGCACGAATACTTAGAGTTGAGGACCACCTTCGCGGATGGCATCACATCACGTACGGAGAGCATTAGGTACCTTGTTGTCAATGCCTCCTCTGCTTATAACATATTGTTGGTTAGACCAATGCTGAATAGGTTAGGGGCGGTGCCGTCAACAAGGCACATGAATATGAAGCTACCGGATTTGACAGGAAAGGTGATTATCATCAAATTAGATCAGAAGGAGGCCAAGAGATGCTACGAGAACAACCTCAAAACAAGGAGAGAGATATCTATCGTCACTAGTGGTCCACCATACACTGAGGAGGTCCCCCAGCTCGAGGTCAGTTGCACCGAACCTGACAGGACCGTAGTAGAAATCGCCTACGGGACCAAATCTGATCCGTTTGGCAACCCTGGGAAAAGAGAGATTATAGAGAAGGTTTCCAAGCTGAGCAACATCTTGGGCCAAACGACGCAAGGTCTGGTCGAAAAGATAGTAGAGTATAGTTTGAAACCGGACCCCAGAGGCGTTCGGGAGAGAATCAGGGAAGCTTCTGGGTTCCTAGCTCATTGAGTGTGGTACAGAGACAAACCCAGAAAAGCGCGTGGCTGTCTTGTCTGGATTTACACCAGTTGGAGGAGGGGGCGACCTCCCTTACCAAGAGCGTAGAGAGGTGCTCATCAGGTTGAAGGAGTACTTAGCCAGCCCTCCAATCTTGTGCAAACCACAACCAAGCATATCGTTTAGTTGGTGCCCAATGAGGATCGATCAGGCGATCAGTTCAGTCCTTGTGCAAAAACAGGACCACTTTCAAAAACTTATACACAGGGGAAACGGAGTATGCCAAGGACCTGAAGAAAGACACCAGGTACCAAAGAAGGCAGTCTCGCGGGTTTCACGTCAGGTCTCTCCCGTGCGTACCGTTTCTTTCAGAGTAACAGAAGTCCACGGGACGAAGCAGGCAGACTTGAGACACTTAAGCAAATGCCCAATTCCTCGCATATGGAACACGACCAATTTCAAGTTTTGTTTTAGTTAAGCAGTAACGTTGTACATGATACTAGGGGAGACTCTTTTTCCCTTATAATGGTTTTTTAATGAGGTCACCAGACAAATTTCGATTGAAATATTTTCTCGAGTTATGTACAATTCAGTAAAAACTTGTTTCCTTGCATTAGAGGTCTCGTGAGCGGAGAGGTAGGTTCGCACGAGAACACCTCCCCTCTTGAGTGAAAGCGCTAAGGTTAAACGAAGTAGTTCGCGAGATAAATCCTCCTCGCCTTTGAGCGAAGCCGAGGTCAGTTAAAAAACCTGCTTTCCTTACGTTAGAAGTCTCGTGAGTGGAGAGGTAGGTTCGTGAGAGAACACCTCCCCTCTCGAGTGAAAGCGCCAAGGTCAAACGAAACAATTCGCCAGTTAAATCCTCCGCGCCTTTGAGCGAAGCCGAGGTCAGTTAAGAATTTGTTTCCCTTGCGTTAGAAGTCTCGTGAGAGGAGAGGTAGGTTCATGAGAAAACACCTCCCCTCTTGAGTGAAAACGCCAAGGTAAAACGAAATAATTTACCAGATAAATCCTCCGCACCTTTGAGCGAAGCCGAGGTTAGTTGAGAGTTTGTTCCCCTTGCGGTTAGAGGCCTCAAAAGTAGAGAAATAGGTTCGTAAAGAACACCTCTCCTTTTAAGCAAGAACGCTCAGGGAGGAACGACCTAGTTCACAGTTAAAACCCCTCCTCACGATGAGGGGAACATACAACAGAACGCTAGAAGAAACGTCTTGGTGCCAGGCACCATGAGTAAGCAAGTCAAAGAGCAGTTTGCGATTCAGAGAAATGAAAGCAGCTATATGTTTGAGAAAGTAAAGTTTTAAGCAGATAATAAAGAGTTTGTCTGACAACCAAATACAAGTTAAGGAAGGACCCTGGGAACGATTTGCCCGTTTTCAACACAGTTTGATATTGTGAAGAGCGTAATATCCATCCCAAGATGTGCTCAAGCAACTTGAGCAAGAGCATCCCCGAATCTTGCGTCATAAGCATCAAGAACATCTTCTATCAGCTTAGCCTCAGCTTCTTCAAACCTCTTAGCTTGTTGAAGAAGTTCGGCCTCCACTTGAGCCAGTTGTACCTCTCGCTGATGGACCTTTGTTCAAGCCCCGTAATCTTGGACTTGGACAGCTCAGCAGCCTCTTCTAGCTCAAAGACCCGGATCCGCAGGGTTTGAACTCTAGCCTCCAGCTTAGTAACCTCTCGACACTTAGCGTGAAGTTTTTTAGAGAGATATTCTTCAGAATGGCGAAGGCGAGTCAACTCCTATTTCAGTGCAATCTCACGGTCAGCGAACGAACGAGCCAGCAGGGACATTTCCTCTTCAGTCTTGGCCTCTACTGGTTCAACCCTGGTTAGAAGAGCGTTAGGCTGAGCAAGAAGAGCCCTAAAATTGAAGCCAGTCTTTCCCTCGCAGCGGCCTCGTCTAAGTCCATAGTCACCCCTAGTTGGAAGCCTTTAAGGACATGTTGAAGGACAAGGGGCAGCTCGAGGGCAGGAGGAGTTGGAGAAGCGATCGTCCCACCAAGGTCAGGGAGCAGGGAAATGCTGGTCGTGTGATCCAGGGGTGAAACAGAGCGACCGGTAGAAGAGGAATGGGAAGACATCACCGGCGTACACCTGAGCCTTTTGGACGTTGGCCCCTCGGTGGAGTTCTCGTCTAACTCGATCACTACCGCTTTGTAAGGAAGTGGAGTGGGAGACGATTGGACGACGACAAAAGGGACCGCGACTCCAAGAGTGGAAGGAGTGGGCGAAGGCGCGACGGTGGCGGAAGCAAGGGCGTGGTGGCGAGAAGTGCCCACATCCCTAGCAATCTCGCCGAGACGAGCGAGGATATCAGTCAGTTTGACCCGCTTCTCTTCACTCAAAACCATACCTGTCTGCAAATTTCAGAAATACGAGAGAATCACAGAGATGAAACATGTGAATACACAAAGACAGAGTGCGCAAATGCGACATTACGATAATAAGAATCAGCTCCCCCAGAGTTTCAGATTTCTTGAACAACTCGAAGGAAACCCATAAACAGAGGGTGATCGATACAGAGATTAAACAACCCAAACAGTTATCCAGAATCAGAATCAATAAACGAGTACGAACAGTAGTCAAAGTTCGTACCTTCGATCAGATAGCAAGACGATGCTAGAATGTGTAGAGGAAACGTGAGAATGCTTGGGGAAGAAGACGAAGCAATCAAGAGTTTCAGAGAATGATGGAACAGTGATTGGACGCGTGCGTTTTCGAAGTTTAAAGCAAACAGAGAAGCGTAAGCGACGTCAAGCCCTAGCTGTTGATCAACACACGTGCGCACAGATAAGACAGGCCAATAAAGACGTCACTTTGGCGCAGTATTTACGTCCTGTCACACAGAGCCACGTAGGTCACCCAGGAAAAGGACTTAGCCTCTTTGTTGAACAAGTTACAGCTTGAGACTGGGGCCTTGTGTACCGACTAGTCCTCGGGCGTCGTTGACCATTGGTAATGTTGGTGCCACGTAAGTGGGTCCCACGAGCGATGTGAACCGATATCTCGCAAAGCATGTGCGCCAAGGTGCCAAAGAGTGGTCAGACATCGATCATCAGGATGTACCGACGTGCCAGTAGACAGTGTGGAGAGATCGGACATCGGGAACCCAAACAGTAGAACTGGGCCACGAGAGGTGGATCCCAGATCACACACCAGTTATTAGTAAGGGAGAAGCCTAGAGCACGAGGGCCCATGCGTGCAGAGTGGATGACGCGTTCAGGCGTAACACAAAGTATAGAGCCACTGGAAAGACATGACCTGTGAGGGTCGCGTTCCAGGGGTGAGCTGCACGCATGGCGCATGAAACAGCTAGGGAACTCCCAGAGGTCAGGTGCACGAGGAGGCACCCAGGTGGTCACCCCGTCAGAGGTTGCACTCCAGTTAGGGATCCCACGCGCTAGGTTATCCTAAGAGTAAGGTAACAATAGTGTTGGGCCCGCCCCATGAGAAAAGCCCATTTCGGGTAAAGAGGAAACCCTAGTTTCAGTTTATAAATAGTAAGGTAACAAACTTGGCAAGGTACACTATTCTCTTGCGCCGCTTAACACACAGAGTGACAATTACACAGTTTTGGTGTTTCCTAACCCTAGTACTGACTTGAGCGTCGGAGTGCAAGCGGCCTCTTGGGTGCCTCTTGTCTTTGTGTTTTGAGGCATTCATCACAGGAACGGCACGTGCGAACGCAAAGATTCTGGACAAAAGAGTGACGTAGGCACACGAAGGCATTTCCAGTCAAACGGCATGAACAATAACATACTAAACCATATGTCATATGCATATAATTGGTCTTAACATCAACAAACTTACATGTATGATTGCATGAAAGTATCAAGTTCTGATTGCATAGACACTTCACATCACGTTGTCTAGTGATCTCAATCCCTAAAATTTCCCTAGCGACTCCAAGATCCTTCATATCAAACTCGTTATTCAACTCAACTATAGTCTTCTCAAATTTAGACTTACTATTGCTTACTATTAGAATGTCATCAATATAAAATAACATAATCTTTCTTGTCTCCTACCTCAAATCCCTTTGATTACTTCATGTAGATGTCTCCTTTAAGTTTTCATATAAGAATGCAGTCTTAACATCCATCTACTCTTGTTTAAGGTTAATCTCAACAAGCATGACTAACAACATCTGAATGGATCCGAGCTTTACAACAAAAGAGAAAACATCATCATAATAAACTTATTCTCTTTGAGTAAAGCCTTTAGCCCAAAGTCTCGCATTAGTCCTAGAGTGTCATCTTTCTATTTGAAGATCCATTTACAACTAACCAACCTAGAACCCTTAAGTCTATGAACAAGAGTTTAACTATTGTTCAGATGAAATGACTTCATCTCCTCATATATGGCGTCTAGCCATTAAGACCTCTTAACACTAGAAGGTTCATCTTCTAACACCTCATTAGCAACTGCTAAAGAGTATGTGATAAGCTTTGTACAATTATACCTTTTTAGAGCTCTTATCATTCTCCTTATTCTATCTTTAGTCCATTTGTAATCATAAACACGATGATTTTCACCATACGTAGCAAAACGTTTATCTTCTTAAGACACGTCAGTAGTGTTTATCATTATCAGACATACCAGATCATCTATCATCCTCAAACAGTTCTCATCTATCAAAATCCACCTTAATGTTAGCCTTCTCACCATCATGGTTACCTCCAGGCTCATATCCTAAAACTTTTGGCCTATAAGTCATTTCAGTTTCACTAAAGACAACGTCCCAACTAATTATACATTTCTTAAATATTGGCTCAAGACACCATATACATATCCCTTCACACTTTCTAGATCCCCAAGAAACATGCATTTAACAACACGAGCATCCAATTTACCTTGCCTAATATGAGCATAAGCAACAAACCAAATATTCTTATATTATCAAGGTTAAAGGAGTGTCCTAACTACATTTCCTCATGAATATTCATATCAAGAGAAATTAAGGGGAATTTTTTTTATCGAATATGTAGCAGTAGCAATAGCTTCATCCAAAAAAGCCTTTTGTACTCTAACACTTAATAACATGTACCTTATTCGTTCCAAAATTGTCTTATTGAATCTCTTTACTAGGCCATTTTGCTTAAGAGTTCCTGTAACCGTTTGGTGCCTTGCTATATCGTTCACTTTACATACCATTATCAATTATGAACCTTTTCACCATTTTATCGGTTTGATTCTCCACTAGACATTCTAGCTCTTGAAATTCTCAAAGACCTTATCTTTGGTCTATTTAGGGTAGACTCATAACTTCCTCGAATATTCATCAACAATCGACATGAAGTATCTAACTCCAAAGTGTGATGAAGTTTTAGATAGTTCCAAAAGATTAGAATGAATGTAATCAAGGGTTCCCTTTGTCTTCTATTGTCCTACATTAAAGTAGATTTTATAGGATTTATCCTAAATACAATGTTCACAAAATTTCAACCGATATATTTTGTCACTTTAAACTCCATTAAGTCTTTTTTTCTCACACGACCTAACATTTTATGTCATATATCAATCTTGGACAAAGACTATTTTTTCAATAGTAAATGCTTACCAATATACTACGACACAAAAAATTTCACTACAAATAAGGTCAATTCATAATATATAAATTTGTGCAAACCTCACCTTACAAGCTGAATTTGGAAGATTGAGTTAAACTGCATGACATGGTATAATTGCTCTTATTTCAACATGATCTCAAACTATTCAAGCAATTTGGTTTCAAGAAAAAGGTAATTTGCTTCTCCATGGGTTTCCAAGTCACTTCAATAACCACTTGATGAGTGTGAGTGAAAAAAAATATACAAGGAATAATGTAAAACCTAGATGTTAAATGCCATAACTAAAAGGTTATAAAAGAAAAATGAAAGAGGTGATGTAAAAAGTATTGAACAAGGTGTTTTGATGCTTCCAAATATGATTTGAAGACTTGAAGAACCTGCTGTTGTGTTTGTGTGTGTTGTTTAGTAGATTTTGAACTGTCAATTCACATATAGTATTTATCCAAGCTCACTTGATTCTTTATCTCTTTTAAAAGAAGTGTTTTCTATAAAGCTATGAAGTTTTAGTCAATTGTTTTTCAAATCAATCTATTGTTTGACACTTAGTGGTTTCAAAAGGTTTTGAAAAAACTTTGCTTTATTTTATTTTTTGTCAAACTGAAACAATCAGTTATTTCGATAAAATAACTGTTGTTTATGTGAAATCCTTAACAGAAAAATAATTTCAATAAGTTGTTTCTTAAAACAATATGTTGTTTTTCTAACGTAATTCTGTTAAGAATTCCAAACTGTTTTTAAATATTTCTAACTTCTTTTGATTAATGATCTAACAGTTTTAATCACTTCTTTGAGTCTATATAAAAATTGTTTTAAGGAGAATCAAGAGTCTTTGGATCATAGGTTGTGTGTGAAATAGGAACTGGGTTTTCTATACTTTTGTACTACTGCTTTGCAAAGCTTAGGTGTATTCTATTTCCTTCACTTGAATATTGTAAATCAATTTCATAAAGAGTTTTTGGAAACCGAGGTGTTTCCAAAGAGTGTTGTGTGTTCTTAAGGGGTTCAAAATCAACATTCTTGGTGTGATTTTAGCTAAGAAGTGTTTTGTGTTCTTGAAGGGTTCAAGACCAACATTCTTAGTGTGTTTTGTAATCTAGTTTTGATTGCATAGTGAATTCTCAGTGGTTAGTTGATGACTGGATGTAGCTCTTGGTTAAGAGTGAACTAGTATAAACCTCTTTGTATGAATCTCTCTATCTCTTCTCTTATAAACTATTTTGCAACATGTTCATTGTTTTTTGGTATAAACAAATTGTTGTTTTGAAAAAACAACTGGTTGATTTTTTTTATAAAGAACTATAAAACTAAACTTTTATCCAGCTGAACAGAAAATCAATTGGTTGATTTTTTCATAACTTTTCACTCTACTTCCAATCATTGTTAGAATCTTGTGAAAAAAATTCATCCCACTCTTGTTTTGGTCACACATTCTAACAAAAAGGGGAGGTCATGGATTGGATTTTTCAAAATGGATTGGATTTAAAATCCATATCCATTTTAACTAGATCAAATTTCTTTGGATTTTTTCAAATCCATTTAAAATATATTAAATCCATTTTGTCAATTAGATTAAATTCACTTTGTCAAATAGATTAAATCCACTTTGGCAATTAGATTAAATTCATCTCGATCTGGGCCCTGGCTAACTTAGCTTGACATGGGCCCGGGGTCATTTAGCTTGACTTGGACTTTGGCTCACTTGGCTCAACATGAAAGCTAGCCGACTCGGCTCGACATCGACCCGGGCCGACTCGACCCTAGGCCCAGACCAACTCAGCTCGACGGGGTCGGAATCGACCTGGCTCTACATGGGCCCGATGCTGACTCAACCTTGCCTCGAGGCGACTCAGCTCGACATGGGTCCGGGCTGACTCGACTCGGCATCAGCCCAGACCGACTCGCCTCAACATCCGCCCGACCTGACTCGCCTCGACATCGGCAGGGCTGACTAGGCTCAACATCGCCCGGGATGACTAGGCTCGACATCGGTCGGGGCCGACTCATCTCAACATCAGCCCTGGACGACTCGGCTCGACATCATCCCAGGCCGACTCAGCTCAAGATCGGCTCGACATATTCCTCGGCCGACTTGGCTCAACATGGGTTCGTGCTGACTCGGCTCGACATCGTCTAGGGTCGACTCGACTCAACATCGTCTAGGGTCGACTCGGCTTGACATTCGTCCAGGTCGACACGGCTCAACATCGGCCCGATTCGACTCGGCTCGACATCAGCCTGACCTGACTCGGCTAACACCGAGCTGGGTTGGTTGACTAGGCTCAATATTGCTCGGGATGACTTGGCTCAACATCAATCCGGGTCGACTCAGCTCGAAATTGGTCGGGATCGACTCGACTCAACATCTCTTGGGATGATTGGGCTCGACATCAGGGAAAAGAGCCCCTGACCAATTAGAAAAAAAAATAAATAGAAACAAAGTTTCAATGAAAGGAACCCACGGACCATACTCTTCTCCAATCTGAGTTTTGCTCACATCTCGAATGAATTCAAGAACATATTCAAAGAAATTCTGACCGAAAGCGAGAATTGTTTGCAGATCTCGAATAACTAGAAAGGCTTAAACCAATAAGATAGCAATTACAACCCAAGACCGACTCGGCTCGACATCATCATGCGCCGACTCAGCTCGACATGGGTTTGAGTCAACTCAACTCAACATCGTCCTGGGTCGACTTGGACCGACATGGTCCTAGGTCGACTTGACTCGATATCAACCCAAACCGACTCAGCCAACATCGACCCGGGACGACTCGACTCGACATGGACCCAGGTTGACTCGGCTCGACATAGTCTTGAGCTGACTCAACTCAACATCTTTCTCAACCGACTCAGCTCAACATTAGCCCGGGTCGACATTAGCACAGGCTGACTCGGCCGACATCAGTTCGGGCTTACTCTGCTCAACATCGTCACTGACCAACTTGACTCGACATGGGCCCAGAACGACTCAGCTCGACATTGGCCCTGGTCGACTCAGCTCAAAAGTGGCACGAGTTGACGTGGGTCGACTAAGCCCAAGCCGACTCTAATCGAAATGGGCCTCGACTGGCTTGGCTCGATATTGTCTTGGGCTGTCTTGGCTCGAAATTGGCCTCAGTTAAGTCGGCTCGACATCGGCTCGGACTAACTCGACTTGACATCGACCCTGGCCTACTCATCTCGACATCAGGCCAGGCTGACTCGGATCGACATGGGCCTGGGCTAACCTGTGTCGACATTAGCCGGACCGACTCGACTCGACATCGGCCTGGGTCGACTTGGCTGGACATGGGCCCAGTGCCAACTCGACCTTTTCCGTGTGCCAACTCGACTCGAGCCCAGTCAACTCGACTTGGACCTGGATGACTTGGCTCGACTTTTGCCTAGGCAAACTTGGCTCGACTTGGGCTTGGACCGACTCGGCTCAAGTTTTTACGGACTGACTCAACTCAATTTGGACTCGGACCGACTCAGCTCGATTTGGGCCCGAGTCGACTCAACTCGTCATGAGTTCGAGCCGACTTAGCTCGACATGGGCCCAAATTGATTCGGCTTAGCCTAGGTCTGGACCAAGTCAAAATTCAACACAAAATCTATTTTAGATAATCCAAAAATGTATCCAATCTATATCTAATCCATATCCAATTAAATGAATTGCTATTAAAATTCAAAAATATAGATTTGAATTTTAAATAAATCCATTTAAATAAATTAAAAGTATTATAAATTTAAATAATTATAAATTAAATTTGGCAATTTAGATTTTTTATCATCATATATATATA
>Ga0123341_1001502_pt1 | contig 17686 bp, 6 predicted proteins | sample Turbeapinknodule_FD_89959 | JGI IMG/M metagenome (GOLD analysis project Ga0123341, IMG submission 89959) | Root nodule microbial communities of legume samples collected from Mexico - Turtle bean Mexico pink nodule | ecosystem: Host-associated > Plants > Roots > Nodule | place: Mexico: Nepantla...
AAATAAATTTATATAATATTTAATTTTATATATTGTAATAAAATGAATGCAAAAGGATATTTTTGATAAAAATACAAAAATCAACATCAATTCCCCAAATCTCTTCATTTTGTGAAGAGTGAAAAAAATCATACACTCTCCCTCCATCCACTCTCCCACCCTCAAAACTCTTGAAACAAACACAAAAAAGTAATACAAATATTTTTTGAAAGAAAAAAATCAATATGATGCAAAATATTTTGTTTCTCTTTGTTCAGAGTTTGCATCCCCTATCTTTTAAGTCTTCTGTAAACCTAAAGAGAACAAAAATTGATACGTATATGATTTTTTTTTTCTAGCATTTTCATCTTCTTTTATTTTTATCATCAAAAATCGAGTACAAAACTTAAGGAAAACGATGGTTGCATCACATTGATTAATTGTCCATAATTCATCACTTAACAAAGGTAACCAAAACAATACTTTTAAGATTACATAAAATAAGAGAATTTTTTTTATTAAAGATTATATGCAAAATTCACAGATATACAAGGAGGAAAAGTTATTTAAGTCAAAATGCATACAAATTATATTTTATGAGATATACAAATAACATTTTAATTATTTAAAAACATGGATGACATGTTGTTTAATTTCCATTTTTTTATGTGTCTTTATTTCTCATCTAAGATAATAGGAAAATATCTTTCACAGTTATTTAAGTACTTACTTCATTAATATAATGTTTCATAAATATTTACAAAATCTCAATTCTAACATATTCATGAAACATGCATAGAATAATGCCTAAAATATAAAATAATTTACACAAGTAACGAAATCAAGTTAAATTCTTGGTAAAATATCCAAATCCAATCCAATCAGATCTTTCAATCTAAACCTTACACTCAATTCTAAGATTAAAAATAAAATAAAGTTTAATGTTATATATATAAACATTATATCACCGTTATTACTATTAAAGTTATAAATTAATTTCAAAAGTTACAAATATTAGAACAAAAGATCAAGTCCAAAAAATGGATGAATTATGAAAGATTTTTCTAGCGGGTGATTAACTTTCTTTAAACCAAATTGTAATTTTGAGAATTTTTTTAAAAAAAGTAGAGATTTTTTTTTAATATTCTTTAATTTTCAAGAATATTATAGAGATGTAAGCTAACAACATAATAAATGAGAGATAAGGAAAAAAAATTAAAATATCAAGATTTACATTGGTTGGTTACACAAGAACTCTACACTTCTTTAACCACCCAACCAAGTGAATCAACTATACTTTTAATGTCTCACAACACAAAAAAAAAATAAAAAAAATAGCATCTCTAAGATCTTGAACTTTACAAGATCTCAAGATAACATTATATGAAACCCAGTCACAAGAATACTTAGATCACCCTAATCAAGAATTAACAGTACAAAAGAATAATAAAAAAAAACAATATCACTTACAAGATTTAAGCTCATAATTATAAAATCCAATATTGTAAGATCACGCACTATATATAAATCTTCAACACTTCTAATAAACACTTATCATCATCATCAATGTGATTGGAAACATCAAATATTCTATTTCCAAGCTTGCTTCATACTTCAATATCACCAACCAAAATTGAAATCTAATCACATTCAAATACTAATACACTTCTCAAAACCAAATAATTCAAAAGTTCATATATTTTCCAAGTAATTAATTCACATGCAAGAGTTTCAAATAAGCTCAAAATCAATTGTAATCTAAATTAAAATTTGGAAATAGTGTAGCTCTAATACCTTATTTTTTCTTTGCACCCGAAAGAAAAGATGAGGAAATCACAAAACTAATGAACTCTTTGATCACCTTAAAATTCTACCCTAGTTATTAATAAATTCAATTTCTAAAACCCCCAAAATCTAACATATATGAGTTTTACCTAGAGGAATAAAGAAAAAATTGAAGAAAATAGATCGTACTAGTAGTAGTGAACTTACTCAAATCAAGCTCTATATGGATGTTCTATATTATCTTTTAGTTAGCTTTTAGGTTGATATTTTCCAAAGGCAAGAGAGGTAGAGAGTTTTAATTTGTTATTTTTTTAAGAAAAATAAAATAAAAATGTACCAAGAATAAATGAGTGAATGTGTGTTCTTTGTTTTGAGAGAATAGAGAATTGAAGTTTCTCTATTAATACCCACCACTTCTAAGTTCAAATCTCTTTTCTCATATATCATTAGTGCATAAATGACTTTTTTTACGTTAATTATTTGAAATAAATCATGTTATTTTTAAATTTGATGTAAATGTGAGTGTGATAAAAAGAGGATACTTTTGTTAATTGCAAGAGTGTCTGATCAACAACATATTGTTAATTGTAATAATTATAATGAATTCAAACTTAAATTAGGGATGCATATTCCTATTTTTTAACATTATTTAATTGTTATATGGTAAGAGCAATTGGGTATGTGACAATGTTTCTTTATGGTGATTAATCTAATTAAGCAATTCATGAACATGGAGAATGTAGGAAGAATCCAAACTGAATTGGAATATCACGTGTTGAAAGATATAAAAGCATATACCCAATTCAGTGTTGAATAGACTTCTTGCTAACATTAGAAGAGATCAATGGGTGCTGAGAAAGTTTTTGAATCACATTTTCACATCTTCAATAATAGCCATCAAATTCAACCTCACTTATCTTCTCATAACACATATTTCAAAAGAGAAAGAAAACTCTCCATTGAATCATAAAAAAACTTTAATCAATATCCCAATTTTTAATTAAATTTTCATGCTTATTAAAAGATTTTAAAGTTTAATGGTGGGCATGAATTTTGAAGGATAAAAGAAGAGGGAAGAAGGAAAATTACACATAATACTTTTTTAGTGAAAGATAAACTTTAAAAAGTTAATTCTTAGTAATCAATTCCAAGCCTTTGGACAACCTCGGTTTAAAGTAAATGTTCTCGGTAATATATCACTATTACAAAATTATTAAATAAAAAATAATTTTAAATTATAAATAATTAGTTAGTATATTGAGTAAATTAGATATTATTTTAGATACTAAAAAAATTATTGATATCTATATTAGTTTCTATTATTAATAAATACTCTCTAAATTGGTATATAATTAGTAGTTAAAACTTTGGTAACTAATTAGATACCAATTTAAAAACTATTTATCAATAAGTAAAATTAATTTTGTATTCAATGTTTTTTTTAGTTTCTAAAATAATATATAATTTAATCCACATAATAACTAATTTTATTTTTTTATCTAAAATATATTTTTATTTAGTGATTTTTTTATTTATTTTGAACTTCCAAAAATTCAATTCACCATAATTATAATACTTAAAAATTGATAATTTTATCTCTATTTCTTATATATATGTAGCAAAGGTAATATAACAAATGGATTTGAGTATATTGAAAGAGAATGGAAAGATATACAAAGATAAAATTAGAAGTGAGTGTTGTAGGAGAATATTGTCCTTATTTATGGACATTTACGTATGTGGAAGATACCAGCAATTGATATATTTTATGAAGAGTCGCATCATTTTACATAATGTTTTTTTCTTTCACGAATATATCACGTCTTTTTAATTCCTGTCTTTTATAAAAAAAATGCTATTTTATTTTAACTTGTGTCCACCATGAATACATGAATAGTCATTGTCTTAATTGATGGTTATATGTGATTCTATTTTATGAATATTTATTGATTCACATGCTTATGACTAAATAGTGAGGAACTTTGTAACAAATAGATTAAGCCTAGACAACCTTTCAATTTAAATAAAATAATAAAAATACTCATAAAAATGAATGAATTAACTGAATTCTTCAATTTAAATAAAAGTACACAATGATGTAATAAATCACCTAAGAAAAACTGGGTATGTTTAAATTTCTTTTTACATTAATAAATAAAATTATAAAAATATTTATTGTGTGAGTTGAATAGAGTACAAGTTTGAAGACAAAATGAGAAAGTAATTTAAGAGAGTCTAAGAGCATGGTGTTACCTTCAAATCTTTTGAAAATCTTACTTCTTTCTAATGTCCATTTATATCCTTTTCCTTTCCTTTTATTTCTCTGTCTAGTTTGTGAGTAGCAAGTGGGAAGTTGGAGCAGGAGATGTATAATGAATGAATTTTTCTCTTACATAAGTACCACTTCCAGTGAAAGGCCTTAGCTTAACTCTTATAGTCTTCTATTATTCTTTCTGGATTCATTCTCTACACTTTCATGCATAAGGAGAACCTCTTCATTTGATTCTTACTTTATCATCTGCTTTACCTTTTGATTTGCTGGCACCTTCTGCTTCACGGGTTTCCTTCTCACTCTACGTCATGCCTTTCTGTTCCATCACCTTGCGCATCACACTTTTTTTTTTCTTTCTTTCTTTCCCTCCCCAGATGAGTCTTTACTATATTTGCTTATTTTCCAGGGGCTGAAAAAATGGGAGAAAGTGCTTTGTTCTCTGTGTAGAGTTCTGCAGAGAAAGATAACATTTTTAAGTCCTTTATAATGCCAGTTCCACTTGCTCCCTACCCTGCACCAACAGCTCCTTATACACCACCAGCTAATGGTATCTTATCTGCCTTTCCCTCTTCTCAACTGCTTCCCAAGAAATCTTGCCATCATTTCATTGCTTTTTGGTGATGGAATGATTGGAGATTTAAATTCTTAGTTCTTTTCCATCATTTGGACAAAATTCTAAAATTGAATGTAAAAGTAGCATAACTAAAAAGAAACAATAATTCATAATTTCCATTGGCTAAGAGGAGAAATGATGGATTAGATATGTAGATTTTTAAATGAGAATCCTCTGAGACTCTGATTTGGGTGGAATGTGTGGATTTGAGATGTCTTATGATATGCTTTTTTTTATATATAATTCTTGTATTCTGAAATAGTCCAATTTCTCATGTGGTGTGGCTTGTAAAGTGTAGATTGAAACCTCTCTTAGAGATAGATAGAATGCTAGAGCCTTTAGTATGCTGTGGCTATTTGTTTGTACTTACAAGTTACAAGTATTTTATACATGAAGTTTTTTCTTGACTGCCAGGTGCACAGAGTCAACTTGTCTGTTCTGGGTGTAGAAACCTTCTCATGTATCCAGCTGGAGCCACCTCTGTGTGCTGTGCTGTTTGCAATGCAGTAACAGGAGTGCCACCTCCTGGTACGTTGCTGTTTCTCCTCACTAAGTCTATTACTCTTTATATAATTCCCCTGGTTGTAGGTTATTTGAAAGTTCTGTGATTTCAATAAACCGATCATGAGGCAGCTAAATCACAAACACTCGTGTGTGACAGGCACAGAAATGGCCCAGTTAGTTTGCGGAGGTTGCCATACTCTACTCATGTACATCCGTGGAGCGACAAATGTGCAATGTTCTTGTTGTCACACGGTCAATCTAGCTTTAGAAGGTATTTTACTACTAATGATCTCTCTGATGTTTAAAGAATTGTGTATGCATGATGGACAGAATTTAGGACATGTTTCTCTTGTGAGCTAAATCATTGTGTTTAAGTCTCTATTTTGTGGGTAAGCATAAGTGTGTATTGAATCAGCAAACCAGGTGGCACATGTCAACTGTGGGAACTGCAGGATGCTACTCATGTACCAATATGGAGCAAGATCCGTGAAATGTGCAGTTTGCAATTTTGTAACATCAGTTGGGGTCAGTGTAATCTCTTGTCCCTCCCTAAGTAGATTTTCTTTAAACTTTCTTTGGTCTCAATCTTGTTGGGAACGATCCCTGCAAGTGTATGCTTGAGTATTAGAAGAACATATACACTTCCCTCTATTCATTTCGGCATGGTAGAGTTAGACTTTTACTTTTTAATTGGTTGCAAATCATATCAAGTTTTTGTTTTGTTTTGCATACTTAATAAATAGAAGGAATGAAAATAGAGAGAATTTATCCCATTTCAAAAGGAAATTTTTTGATATAACATAATTATTCACTCCGGTGTTTCTAAATGATGCAGGCCACAGCAAGCACCACTGAGCAGAAGTTCAACACTGTAACCATACAATAGGAAGGTCATTAGACTGTACAACCTTGGTTTTGCTAGTTACATATCGCCCTTAAGGAATAAAGAGTTATCAGATTGGAGAGAAAACTCTTTTCACATGTATAGAGTTATTTTTCCCATGCGTGATTGTATTAAATATTTTTGTTAGATTGGGTGTATGAAAAACTATCTATGATAAGTTTACAGTTTGAGTGTTTTGAAAATTCTAATCTTTAGATTGGGTGTAAAGTTTATTTTCAGCTGTAGATAATTTGTATACTTGAAGTAAGATATATGCACAAAAATAAAGTAATTGACAGAACCCTGCAATCACTAGATAAGTGATTCAGGAATATTTGGAATGGATTTAAAGCAATAGATGAGATGAGAAAATCTCAACTACTCTTTTACTTTTCTGTGCGTATACATATATACATATATGCATCGATATACACCATTAATTTGTTTGAGATACTTTATGACTTTTTTGAATCAGAAAAGGTCCCCGCAGTCAGTTGAAACACTGGATTGCATATTCAAAAGGATAACATCTGGATCCAAATTTCCCATTTAGATATTTCAGAATGAAATTGAGGTGAGAATTACTCGGCCAAGGGAGCATTTATTCTATGGTTTCCCAATGCTGATTTTGACTTTGTATGACTAACTTCACGGGTGTTCCACTTGGACAAACCTTGCTAATCAAGAACCGGATACACGTTGGATACATCATCATCAAAATCTCAAACAGTGCTTGCAACGTACTTTCATTCTAAGTTCATATTTATTGAAAACTGCCATCTTTAGACGTTTTAGAATTTTAAAATGTACTTCATTTTTCTCTCAATTATACCCCGACTTAATAGCTACTATAGTTGAAATATGTAGGTATTTTTGTATTATAATTAATTACTACTAGAGGGAAAGTGAATAAGGCTTTTTGTCTAAATTTGCATCATTAAATATTTCTTAATCCATGTGTATTAATGATAAGCATCTAAAGAGAAAGAGAATAAAAATATTTGCGAAACAGAAAGAGTGGCAGGTCAAGAAAACAGAAAAATTGTAATTTTGATATGTGCAGTGAAGAAATTCAACATGTTGCAGTTGCAAAATGCAGACAGGATTGAGGCAACACCAACATCACTTTTAACTCACACAACACAACATAAGCAAACATTTGATAGTTTAACAAAGTTAATGTCCTTTTCAACCTCATCTCTGCCCTGTCTTCCACTTAGCACTAGGAGTTAGCAAAAATCATAGTGAGTGAATGACATGGACATGTCTTCTTACATTTCCAAGCATTGCCCTTTGATGTTGGCCTATGTTCCCTACTGCCTTGTTTATGTCAACCAGGCCGTTATCAGCAATCCGGAGCATATTTTGATTCCAATCATTTTGTAAATGTCGTGTTCAATTGAAAATCACTGGTGTGAGAGAGTACAAGGGCAAAATCATTTAAAGGTTAAAACATATTTGGCTGTAACTGTCTCCTTCAACTTCAATCTTTAGCCACTTAGGCCTTTCCGTAACTTGCTGATAGATTAAAATAGCAAGTAGTAATATCACAACAAGTAGCTGTGAATGATATATGAGTCATCCCTTGTCTTTCTCAATATGGACAATATTGTTTTTACATAAAACTTTCTCATTTTACACTTTTCTTCCCCCTCCTTCTTCTTGCATTTATCACTCTCAACTTTGCCCATTCTCCTACACAAACTACATCACGTCTACATTACTTGTATTTTTTATTAGGAAAGTACATCACAATAAAAGATGCAAAAAGTATCCTTATCTGAAAATGCGTCTACAAGTTGTGTTGTGAGTAGTACATTATCCAAATGATCCACATAACCCCATAAAGGTAAATCTGATGAGCCTGGCTGAATCCAGTGTTACCAAGTTGGCGAGAAACATGTATTTCACACTGGGTACAGAGTACGACTAATAGCACCAAAGAATGAATGTCACATTGGAGGCTAGGTAACTAAGATTGGCTTCTTTGTTGTAACAATTTTTCAGCAATTTGAACTTGTTGACAAGAGAAGAATCACTACTACCTTTACCTAATAATAGTAAGTTATGAATCTATCAATTTTGCATGCAGGAGCACACTTTCTTCACATTCAAGGCTTGTGGGACCGTGGGGTACTGCTGTGCATCACTCACCATCTTCTTCCAAGTGACTATGTTACCAGTAGAAGCAGTAGAGCAATGGACCACAATGGTATATTCTCCTTTTGATCCTGAATTATTTCATCAACATTATGCCACTGTTTTCTTCTAGAGCTGGATGGACCAAAACAAATGTTGAAATTTCTATCATGGAGCCCAACCGAATGAAATTAACAGGGTAAATCCAATCTTCTTTATTCGTGGGTTTATCACTATTCCCAAATGACAAAATCAAGGTATACGGTATCCTGACGCTGCATTATTTCATCTACGTTATTTATTCTTCAACTGGTCCATCAAAATATGATGGAGCCCAATTGAATCAAAACACAGATTGCAATCCCAATCCTTTTTAATGTTCTAATCTATCGCTTTTCTAAATTGACAGAACGGAAGAGACTTAATTTGAGATAAATTCTTGGCAAATTCAATACCGGCCCATAAATAATCTCACAATACTGTTTGATTCAATCCACATGTTCCTCTTTTATGGAAAAAATCACAAATATGAGCAGAAAGGCCACAAGAATCAAAATGTCCACGCCCATAGTATAAAAATTGACTTAACAACTTTTGTTTCTATCTTAGGGATCGCAAAACTTAGTCAGAGATCAACTTCTCCCATGCCAGCCCGTAATTAATGGATACAGTATCATCTTTAACTTCTTTATAAATATCTATTCTAGATTTTCAAACCATTCTTCTTCTTATGTAAAGATGTGGTTGACACATGTTTTAAAATAAATATGAAAATCAACTACTGAAAGATTGTTTTTGAATTCGCTTAAACTGAAAATTATACATTAATTAAAAAAAATTAATAGTTTTTTTATTTTATTATTATACTCATTTTCTTAATTCTATCTATATATTCTGAATATTATCAATTTAATCTTACTTTTTTTTAAAAATAATTTAATATTTTTTTTTATCAAATTAATGATAACGAAATTATCATAATAACACAAATTATTTGTTATTTGCATTTAGTGTTACTTTCGTCAATAAATCAATTAAATAACAAGTATCTATGATAATCACATTACTACTAATTTAGTGTAAATGATTATATTAATCCGTCTTTTTAAGTAAGACTAAATTAAGAACATCCAAATTATAAGAACAAATTAAAAAAAAATATCATTATAATACAAGAAAAAAACGAAAGATAAAATCAAATTTGCTACGTCCTTCTTTCCAAAAATGTTGTTTCATTCTGGCATCACTGGTAGTTGTAAATTTGCATATAACATGATATCATTTTATGTCTTCCTATGAAGATAAGTTAAGGTAATAACACCTTAAAATTTCGAAAATACCTTTTGGAAATGAAAATCTGAAATTAAAAATAATACATTCGAAAAAAATAGATCTAGAAGAGCTTTTTGTGTTTTGGAAATAAAAATCTAAAAAAAAATAAAAGCCCATTCCAGATAAGAAAATCCACAATAAAAAAAATAATACATTAAGGACATTTTCGTTTTTTTCACTGCAATTGGGTGTAGTGTACGCAATTGGATGTAGTAATATGGTAGAGAAAGCAATTGTCTCGGTAAAAAAAGTTATAAAGTTTGAAGTTCTCTTCTAGATAATCCTTAAGTCTTTTTTTTCAAATCCATAACTTATAATCCAAAATCTATTTCTCCAAAAATTTGTATTCCGATTAGATACTTCAGAAGCCAACCAAATAAAAAAACTTCCCTTATTCAAAGGGTGTTGTGCAGGTTCGGGTGCGAAGAGTTTATGCCCTGAAATTGATTTGAGTTTAATTTTAACAAAAAAAAAGTGTAATTTTATTCCAAATTTACTGAAATTGTTAATTTTTTAAAAATTATCTTAAAAACAACAGTTTAAAACAAAAAAATACTCATGTACCATCGCATGACTTTAGATTAAAATATATTTAATTTTAGCAAAGAAGTTGTGTTGTGTGCATGAAAGCACAACTTCATTTTAAATAAAAAAGTCACTTCCTTTTTTTCTTTTTATAGAAGTAGTTCATGTAAGCTCGACTTCTTTTCTATTTATTTATTTGCAAAAAGACTTGGCCATAAATTTAGGATCTCCATTTTCACCCCACGAAGGCTGGTGCAGAGTCTGATAAAATATCAATATCGGTATGCACTTATCTAATCCCATATTCAACAAATACAAGTTGATGCAAGGATCAATTTACCTGATGAACAGACTTTTGTTACCTGATGAAGTGTTAGTTGATGAACAGACTTTTGTTAGAATGTTTCGTTTAAGCTTGTCTTACTGAATTCCTTGCTTCAAAACATAAAATGTCAAAGAATTTCCTATTTGTGGTGTTAGAAATCATCAAGTCTAGACAATACAATCGAGAACAGCATGACAAAATCAACTTCTACGAATGAAAGAGGGGTAATACTTACATTCACGACTTCTATATATAAAGGAAAAAATTTAAAATTGTGCATCTATGCATGACTTCTTCCTGTTTAAAAAAAACAAAGTTGTGTTCTCATGTATGGCTTCTTCGTTAAAATAAAATAAAACAATTCAACTTGTATAGGAACATGACTTCTTCGTTATTGCTGGGAAATGTTTTTAAAATATTGCCTCTAGTGAAATTCAATATCTGATTGTGGAACACCGATCTATGGAACACCATCTTCTTCCAAATGATCATGGAAGCTTAGGTCAAGATAAGTAATTTTTGCCATTAAGCATCTCTGAAGTAATTATGGGAGAACCAAAGGACTAGAAAACTCCATAAGCAACCATTTTAGGGAAAAAAAGACAATTGTAAAATGAGGAACTCACAAGGTGTTCAACTAGGGTAGGGTTATGCTTGAACCAATATGAAATGAAGAAAGGCCAGTTAGAAACAAGAACTAAAGAGGTCAATGACAGTAGCGAAGGTGGGGTACAATCATTCTGGTGGCAAGAATGCAATGCGTGGAGAACACGCACCTAGGTGCACAATTTACAAAATGTCGCACGTCGTGGTGGGTATAAGTTGGCTTCCGAGATCAGTTGAGTCCTCCATCACTCAAAGAAGGGCTTTAGAACCAATGTTTTTCCAACAAAAACAAAGACAGTGGTGCCAGACAATGACACGGGTCCTAGGTTATGCATCGCTTAATGAGATGAACACAACCACTTAAAGACAGATGACAAACAAAACGAGATTAACCCGCTTTGATACCAACTTGAGACTGGAAAATATGAAAAATGTCTAAGATTTCAATGATCTCTTAATTGATTCATTCATTTATATGGATTCTTACGTTAGTAGAGAAACAAAAATGATGAGATTATCAATATATAGGTGTCAGACACATAATACATAGATAAGTTCACCTATTCTAATATGTTAATTCTTTTACCTAAGTTAAGCAATTCTGACATGATCACACAAATCATTATAATTTACACTATCACTTTCATCACGATAAAGAGAACACTTAACAGATTTCAAACATAAACTTATGGACAACTAAAAAATTTCTCATCTAAGCGCAAAACAATAAAAGCTACACATAGACAAAATGCATAACCAGAACAGTAGGGCAAGCCCCTAACAAATTTATTAACCATGCCTAATGTTAAGAATTTACCAAGGAGCACCGCACTTCAACTTTCAAACCAAAATAATAGTACCTAATGGAGATAAAGATGATGGTCCAAAAAATGCAAAAGCCTTGATCTTTCTTGGGGTTGCATAGTAACAAATGGAAAAGTGCATGGGAGAGGAATACGATGAAAAGAGAAAATAGTAGTGAAAAGCGTAATCAAATGTATTTCAGATATAATTTTAATTCCTACCACATATAATCACATGTATTTCAAATGTCATTTTAACCTCTTCAAATGTCATTTTAAGCTCGTCCTCAAGAAAGCCATTGATACACTTAACATGCCACGTTAACTTGTCTAACACTATTTAGTTGACAAGAGAAAAATCATTGGACTAACTAAATCAACTATCTTCAATTTCAAGACAAAAATTAGGGGCAGTGGAGTATGTATATATATAGGGGGGCAAATAAACCAAGACAAGACCACAGTAGAAACATGAAAAAGAAAAAGGAGAAAAGAAGGAGAAACCAAATATTCACATTCTTTGCTCCACTAATCGTCAGATTTTTACATTGCTTACTCATCAGCCATGGCCAACTCCAAGGCATAGTCATCTCTTTCCTGTAAAAAGTTTCCAGGTTAAAAGTCACATAATCAAAGGCAATGAGCCATCTCATTCCAGAAAAAAAAAGGTTGCAAACAGAATTTACCACTGGTCCTCGAGCAAAATAACGTCCAAATTGAAGCCAATATACCTGTATGTGCCCAGGATTTATTAAACTCATTACCAGTATTAAATAACAAATTATAACAACAAGAATATTCTTATCTCACAAATACAATAAATGACAACAATCACGGCAACTTTATTTAGCCTCAAAAGCACTTTATGAGAAAATTACTCATTCTACGATTGGTTGAGATTAAGAGAATAAAAAAATAAAGAAAATGAGGGAATAGAACACTAAATATTAGGGTTTTAGATTGATAGTCGGTATTGTGATAGGATACAAAATACGAACCAGAAGTTCTGGTCATACTAACAATTAGGTTTAGTACTAGTGACTACAAGTCCAAGCCTCTACTGCAGTAGACAACTAATTGATTCAAAGCATATTTTAAAGAATTGAGATATTCTAAAATGTCCAAAGAGACAAGCAATATGTTATGAAACATTTTGTGAATATTCTAACACTTCCTCGCGGTTTAAGCTTATTGCAAATAATAAAAATATAAAGCTTTCTCAACAAAACATAAAAAAAAACTCAAAAGATGCTAGAGGTGCAAAAGAGATGAACACTGGTAGAGAGATAACTCAACAAGACTATTAGTATGATCATACACCTGAAGAAAGATTATTATATATCAAAGAAGAAAAGACTTTCATGGAAAGAGGCTCAGCATAAATTTCTTAGCATGCTAAAAGATGAAATTAATTGCCCAACGAAAAAGTGGACGGAGTTCACTAACTTCCATTACAATAGGTGCTAGGGACCAATAATAAGCAAGTTTGTGTATCTTTCGAAATTATTTTAGGACCAACCCTTTGATATGTACAATCTGGATAGAATATGTCTATAATACACTAAGTAAAGAAAATAAACACCATAGCTAAATAATGAAAGAATTAGGATCCTAAAAAGCATGTGTTACAATAGTTCCTAAATCAGAATAAATTACAAATTTACAATAACTCCTAATTGAATCTAATAATTGACCAGAATCAACAACACTTTTCCCAGGGGATCATACGTAACAAGAAAGCTTCTCCAAGTTCAAGAATAGAATTTGATAGCTTCAAAACATGATAACTTTTTGCCTCATGACAACATTGATACAAACTATCAACTGGATTGGCTGATAACTAATCTCTGTACAAGAATCTAGCTAACCACCTTTAAAGGGGTCTCTCCTCCATATCATATTTTTTCAATCAACAAAGGACCACGGCTCGAGCCTAAGATGTCTCTTAAGGGATCCAACTCTAGTTCCAGTTGGACCATCAGCCATTCGTTAGTTGAGAAGATAATTTAAGAGACCCAATAAAATTGGAAATTAGATCTAGGAATTATAAGTCAAAATTCATAAACAACATTAATAAGTCACCAATGAAATGATAGTAAATGGGAAAAGTCACCCTTGGAATAATTCTCATGGAAAATAATCTATCAGTGAAATGATGGTGAAATATAGCGACCTAACAAACACCAGCATAGAGGTCAGCACATGTCACTATTCTCACTCTCCCCCTTATATGCCAAGATTACAAAAACAATATCATGGCATAGAAGAACTTCAGCAAAGATGATGATTTAATATGAACATACTAAAAAAACAAGTGAAAAGTTTTCTGGAAGATAAAATATGGTGAACCAGTAGTGGGTAGACCGGAAAAGATAAAAAAGGAAAACCTTTGATTGTGGTAACTGGTGCACAACAAATAGATAGATAGAAAAGAACCATAGAGATATAGACGTCTTTGCGGTTGATTCCAATTTTTAATCTATCAAAATAAAAAGCCATCTTACCATAGTGTCACAAATGGAATTAAGGAGAGGGAAAATATGGAAGAGAATGTTGAGGAAAATGAGAAGGTTATGCTGAATGGACAGGACTCACACTTGAAGGGACGATTGTTGGGAATTCAAGTTGAGCTGGAAATCCCACATTGGGTAAAAATGAGTAAGATGAACAAATAACTAGAAAGACTCACAAACCTATTATTTAAGATTTTGGGTTGAAGATGGTGTCTTAGTCTCTTATATGAGTTTGCTCGCAACTCATTGGTCAGATCTCTTATATAAGCATTACAATGCTGAAGGTGGTGTTCTATATTTCTGCTTAAGAAAATATCTCTAACACATAGTTTTATCTGATTGGCATCTACCTCAAGCAGATATCACAAAATGCTTCAAACTACGATATAGTCTTGTTCATTACCTCATCTTCATCTTGAGTTTCCACTTCAACATCAGAGGTTGGGAAGCCCACACAAAGAAGTGCATAACCCTGAAATGCAATTAAAACATCACATACTTGCCCAATATAGCAGTAAAAGACCATGGAACCCATAAGCTGGAATATGTTCTGTTGTATGTATATGTATATAATTAAATATATTCATTTGAGCGAGGGCTCTGGAATAGAAACACCGACCAAGAAAATAAAATGTAAACTACGCATTCAATCACAGAAGGAATATACTAGAAAGAAGAGTCAAATAGTTGTACTTATAAGTTTTAACTTAAACCCTTATTTTGAATAAGTCAATCTCATTGTTCTTAACATTACAGGAACGAACCAAAAGAGTCGTATTTCTATTTTTTTGGCTTTTCTGAAAGTTGTAGTGCAAATATTTATGTCCAGGTTAATATATAGTTTGTGTATGTACAGTGTTTCATTGTTAGTAATTAAAGTTGATTTTTATTTTGGTCATGAATCATAATTACAAGTTATGAAAATAATTGAAGAAAAATAGTATGTACTAGTTCAGTGCATTGACACTGAAAAAAGATAAAACTTTCAATGTCTTCTTATTTGCTAAGGGAAGAAGGTAAAGTTATTCACATGTCTTTTGGTGCTGGCGTCTGAAAACTTGAACAAGTATATTGGTTCTAAACCACCAATCATCCTCCTCAACCCTAGTAACATTTACAAACTTGCAAATTACAATGATACAATAGAGATAGAGTTGAGAAAAAATTGAGAATTGGTACTTAACAGGTTGAAATTACCAATTCAAGCGTGTAATTAAAAAAAAAATCATAAACATGAGTATAGATGAGGAACACGTGCCTGGTCTTTCAATTCGGCAGATATCCCAAGTGCCTCTGGTTGCCTGATCTGTCCATTCTTTATACGTACAGCACAGCTAGTACAACATCCTGCAATAAAAGGTTTCAAAGAACCAAACATGATCAGGTAGCAAGAAATAGCATCACAAATCCAACAGATTTCAATCACGACGGCAATAGAAACAGCAGAGAGAACAAGTGTCAATAATTCATCTACAAAGACAAACTTCACCAGAATTAAACAATTACCATATTTTCTTTGCTCCCAATATGAGGAAAACAAAACATCACACTAGTTTAAAGTAAATAAAACCCACGAAAAAACGGAATCTACCGTCAGCAATGGCTATTGGTAATAATATAGATGGAAAAACCAAATATAATAGGAATGTAAAATTCGTCCAGTGACTTCCAAAAACCTTACGAAAGGCTAAGGAACTCTTTGGACAAGTTTCTCCATAAACACTTTAAAAAAAATTAAGAAAAAATAGAGTCTCCATAAACTAAGATTAGTTTTATGAATAACCTAGTTTGTAAAAGCTCTTTTATGTAGTTTCTCTAAATTTTAATTTTTAACTTACGCATAAGTTAATTTTAACTTACAGAAAAATCTATTTTATTTTTTTTCTTGTTTTTCTCTCCTATAAATGTTTATGAAGAGTTCACGGACCCTAACACGCACTTACAGATTTAATGGGAACTAGTTTGAAAAGTATATCGTCTCCCAAAGGGTATGGTAAAAATGTCAAATTTGGCACTAATAACATCCCTGTTTTACATAACTGGGTTGTGTATATCTTAAACATAGTCAAGATAATGAAACTCCACAAATCTAAAAATCTTCTATTCCAATTCTATCAGATGATAATGGTGCAATAGTAACACTAAGATAACTAGAGAATCCACCGCCTAAGAACATCGGTACATGTGCAATGAAGCAGCAAAAATACAAGATAACATAGCAATGAATGAGTGTGGAAGTGTGAATTTTTTATTAGGATTTCTGTGAAGATTTTTTTTCAAAAACAGAGGAGATACATCATGCAGAATTTAATTCCTATATTCTGTATATAGAGCTAAAGTGTAATTCAAAATTCAAATAGTAACAATATCCTAATCTTAACATTTAAATTTAAACAGCATCCTAAAGATTTAAAAACAAAATAATAATATTAATCATAAAAAACCTCCAGAGATTTTAAACCTGAATAACAAATTCCTAAAAAAAAGGTAAATTATCCATTTCCAAACTAAAGATATTTAGGCCTATTTTCAACATTCTCTAAAAACAAATTGGATAAAAGCAAGTACCATGCCTGCAGGCAAACGGAAGGGTAATATTCTGGGCCTCAGCAGTATGTAATATATACTGGTCCTGCATTTCATAAATCACAGTAACAATCACATGTAAATCTTCAAAATATTATAAAAAAAAAAAACAGGAATAGTTAATTTCTTTCCGTTGAATCACAGAAACAGAAATCAATATTCAACAATGATAGGAAAAGAGAATAAGATGAAATATTAATTGCACGCAGTTGCAACAGAGAATGGAAGAGAAGGAGGTTATCACATCGAGGGAAAAGGTAGAATGTGAAAGATGGTACCTCAGGTACGACAAACTCGTGAACGATTCCTCTTTGTCTGTCATGGACTGTGACCTTATGAGTGGGAGCACCAACAGACGGAAACTGGTAATCGATTCCACCGGTGCGCGCAACCGCCGTCTGGAGCTCCGCCGTCACCGTGGTGGCTCTGCGGCGGATAGTGGAAGGGAATGATTGTTGTTGCTTGGGAAGTGGAATGCCGGGAATCGGAAGAAGGGGAAGTGCCATCTCTTTCTTCTTCTTCTTGGAGGTGAGGTGAGGCAGCACTCAGGGACAGGGTGACGGGATAACGAGAGAGAGAGTGAGGCGAGGAACCATACGCGCGTTCTCCACCAACTGTTAGATTCTCTTCCAACCAAATCTTAACACGTGTACGGTCATCAAAACTCCTCCATGGGCTTCACCACTGTTTAAGCCGACGTTTTAAAAGTACACCCTTGAGTACGCAACAGTTAAATAATATTTTAAATTTTCACTATAATTTGCATTAAGTAAAATTACATCAAAATATTATAGCTTATAGTATTTAAAATATTTTTTTAT
>Ga0123341_1001504_pt1 | contig 17681 bp, 3 predicted proteins | sample Turbeapinknodule_FD_89959 | JGI IMG/M metagenome (GOLD analysis project Ga0123341, IMG submission 89959) | Root nodule microbial communities of legume samples collected from Mexico - Turtle bean Mexico pink nodule | ecosystem: Host-associated > Plants > Roots > Nodule | place: Mexico: Nepantla...
CTATTATTCTGGTTGGTCAGATAACAATAGAACATACATTTAATCCTATTATATTAACAATTGTTTTAAAATGACAGAGTCAAAGTTTAATTATGCTTTAACTTCTAAAATTTGAACTAAATTCAATTTTTTATTGAAAAATACACTTCTATCTTTAATAAGCGATTTAGAGATTTAATATTTTTTCAAAAACCATTTTCAATTTCTAAATAAGAATTTTGAGCTATTGTAAAATTAAAAGATTAAATTATTTTTTAATTTAAGGAACTAAAACTGGATTAATTTTGAATTTCAGAAATTAAAAACAGAAAAGTTGTTCTTAAATACATAAAAAATGTAAATCTTTAATTTAATTATAGTAGAATATTAGAATTAATATGGCTAGAATTATAGTAGATCTGTTCTCTCTTTCTCTATGGTTTATTTTTTTTAATTTTTAATTAATCATTATAATGAATAAATTAAATATAATTAATATTTAAAGTAATTTCTATTATTAATAAAAAAAAATTAAATTTATATCTAATTAATTAAAAGAAAAATTAAAATACACAACCTACACCTAATAACAATTATTAGCTTTAGAACATCTAAAGAAAAATCTTTGATAACTTATACTCATCAATGCTACCAAAAAGTAATGCAAAAGGGAACATTTTTCTTATTTCAAATATTTATTTTTTTACATTAAATTTATTAAATATAGTATTAGTAAGGGTCATCACTTTGCTTTCTTATATGTTTATGATAATGTTCTAGATCAAGAATCCACGTGAATGAGAATCTTTGTGCCAGTTAAAGTGTTTTTGTCTTCTGAGAAACATAGTCTTAATTTATGTACAAATCTCTTTCTTCTTCTTTTGTTAAATACATTTTTTTTTTCACATAACATGATCCTTTGTTTCTTTCAAATACTTTATTTCCAAATTCAATTTTTGTATCACATATATGTCATATGTGTTGACTAGGGTTTCTTGTTTTTCCTTCTGATTTCAATCTCAAAGCAAAAAGAAATGAAGTGACCTTTCAAGAATTAGGCAATTGATGGGATTTTACCTTTTTCTCTGCCATTTCCATTCACACTAAGTTGCAATTGCTCATGAATAATTCAATTTTTTTTCTCACTTTCATATCATATGACTAACAATAAAGTTTTTTATAATAATTTATTTAAATATAAAAAAAAACTCTAATATTAAAAAATAATGATTCATTTGATTTCATAATATACGACTTTATAGGTCGATTTTATAAAGTTGAATTAAGTTTAAATTTCACTACTTAATATAGTATTAGAGTCTAATCTAATGAGTGTGTGTTGGTTTTATTAGGTCATCTATTATCAAGTTGTTATTGACCATCCATAATATGATATTAGAATTCTTTAGAGTTTATTCTAGGTCTTACCAGACCACTTACTATCGGGTTGTTATTGTACTATCCATAACATATAGTCATATGTACGAATTAGTAGCCTCAACGTGAGGATAGTGTATTAAAAATCTTACACCAACTAAAGATTACGATGAATCTATCTTGATGAATAATTTATTATGTTTTATTATAAAAAAAACAAAAAGTGGGCAGGAAAAAGGAGTCTGCACAGTGCATATAGACAAGAGTAGGAGTTCAAACTCAAACCAAAATAGGAATAAAGGATGAATTAATTGTTCTGTTTCATCACAATCACATAAAGTCTAACTTTTTTATTTTAGGTAAAACATGTTATGAGTACAGTGATTTTCCCACTTTACCCTTCTCAACTATTTCCCACATTCTTAAATAATTACAGTTTTAGGTATTTTAAAAATTTGATTAATTCTCTAGTTTTTAAAAATGAGTTTTTTTTTTGTTTCTAATTTATTTATATTTATAGCAAATAAAAATAATTATGCATTGAGAGAACGAAATTATTTTTATTAAAACTATTTCAACAAGTAGTGTATTTATTATTGTGTAGAAAAAAGAGTAATCCACCATTGTTTTATCTCATAATCACTGTACCCTCGTAGTTAAAGATTGATTCCATTTTCTTTCTGTACCTGCAATGGCTATAACAAGTGCATAACAGAGGTGAAGTTCCCTTTTTTTTTACCTAGAGCAAAAAGTTTCACTCACCACCATAAAGCTAAAGTTCTCATTTCATGCACTTTTTTTAGTTGTTTTAAAAAGAATATTCTTTACATTTTTATACAGTAAATAATTTTCATAAAATCATTTTATATTGAATATTGAGTTTGACTAATATTTTCAAGTAAAATCTCATTTTTGAATATTTTGTATGGAAAAAAAAAATTGTGTTGGTGTAACTGAGTTAACTTTGGAAGTAGTAGTTTTTACTCCATTTAATTGCATACATTAATTAAGGCACTTGAGTGGTGTTATAATATTCAGAATGGGAAAATGTGTATTGAATCAAGTGGTTTAGAAGATTTATAATTAACATTTTATACTATAAAAATTATTGTATTCTTAGAATAAAAAAATTTCTTTGAGTCAAAATTATCTTATATAAGTTTTAATTTTACTTCATTTTTCTTTATTTGATGATATCATCTAAAATATCTTTTCTTTAATTGGAGTCTTATTTTCAATAATATTTTTTTATTGGTGTTGATACCAAGCTCTAATGAAGAGTTTAAGAAAAAAAAGTGCTTTTTGATAGTGATTTTAAGTAATGCTAATTAACTTTGTAAAGTGATTTTTTTTTTTTCTTCTACATTATTTGACACCACCACAAGAAGTAAATACCCATGTAGAAACTTTTAAAAAGTGTTCTAACTCTCATGCTCTATATAGATGAATTCTCCATTGACACTAAAATCTTGTGTTAGAAAATCTTCCTAGGAGTGGTCCTCTAACATTAATTATTGCAAATTAATAAAATTTGTCAAAAAAGTATTAAAGTGTATTTTCCTTTTAGGAAAATTTAATATATATTAACTATTTTTTTTATCAATTATACATATAGGTGCTATCATTAATTTATATATGCATTTATTATTTTATTTAATATTTATTTCAAATTTTATGGGATTGTAATTGTTTTATCATGAAAAAGAATAAAATGTTTTTTTTAAATATTAAAAGTGGTGAATGAGGGAAGTGTTGAAAGGAAGTGTGGAACAGAGATTGAGAGAAACACAAGTACCAAGTGAGTGTAACCTTAAACCAAGACCACTACTCAACTTCCCACCATCTCTGCATGTTTGACTAAATATGGCACTACCAACCTCTCACTCTCATTTATCATTTCTTTCTATGGAATCAAATTACTTTTTTTTTATCTATTTGTTACCTATAATACTAGAAAATTATTAAATAAAAAATAATTTTAAAGATAAAAACATAATTAGTAGTTATATAGACTAAATTAATATAGTTTAAAAATTAGAAAAAATTTTAATATCTAAATTAGTTTGTATTATTGATAAATTGTTTGATTTTATTTTTATTTATCTTTTATTATATACCTTTAACTTTCATTTTATTTCTTCTTTATTATTGTTGTTCATCTACTCTATTTCTCTTTACTTTTCCAAATTTTCAAACTTTTCTCCTATAAACCTTCACAATATACTTTTTTTTATCATTGTTTCTATTTTGTATTTCATGTTTTCTCTCCTATTTCATCTTCTCATTTTCATATTTACATATATATGCATATAATTTCATCATTCAAAAGTCAATTTTTCTTTATATTCTAGTAAGAGAAACATGTTACTGAGAGAATATTTAATTGAATATAATTTTTATAAGCATTTTTAGATGAAGAAAAAAATGAAATAATATTTTTGTATAGAGTTGAAATCTAAATCTTTTATAAAAATTAGCATGAGAAGGTTTCTACAAATTATAGCTTATTATAGTTTTTGAAAAAAAAGGTATTTTATTTTATTTTATTTTCTTATTTTTCTTTTCTAAAATTGATAATGAAGACATTTTCCTAAGCACGCCCATATTAATAACTTTTAAGAGTTATGTTTGGCAGCAATGCATTTTTTTTATATTCTATACACTACTACTTAACTTTTAACAATAAAAAAATAAAATCAAAAGACAGCCTTATTAAATATGAACACGAACGAAATTTTTTTAATTGTTTTCTAATAATCCAATAAAAAACAATCAATATTAAAAAAAAATGAATAAAAATTGTGCATCTGTTAACATTTATCATTTTGTTTGACCTGTTTTTATTAGAGTTTAATAATAACTATTTACAAACACTTTAAAAATTGTTGGTATAATTTTCAAGTAGTCGTATATATATATATATGAGTGAGTGGATCACAGTGTCAAAGTGTATTCTATTTTAAATCACCAAATTAAATGAAACCACAGTGTTCATTAACAAATTCTACCAAGAACTTTTCATTTTTTTGGAAATTTAAGCAAATAATATATTAAATGCATGAAGAAGGTCAATGTAGCTAACTCATGTATGCAATTCGTACACACACACATATATATATATATGAATAATGAGACAGAGAGAAGAAAGATGGTGATGCTAATACACTGAGAATAATACTATGAAGTATTGAGTGAGTGAGTGAGTTATTGGAGTAACACATAAAAGGGGTTTCTTGCATTGCATTGCAGGGAGAATAAGAATGAAGAAGAAGAAGAATGATGGTGTGGAGAAGAAGCCACGTGGCAGGTTCGTGGAGGAGGAAGGTGGTGGGGAAACGATCAAGTGTTCGGGGAAGCACTGTGGGTCATGCTGTGGCGGCTACGTAGCTGACTGTGTGGCAGTGTGCTGCTGTCCCTGTGCTGTTCTGCATTGCTGTGTTCTTGCTCTTGTCAAAGGCCCTTTTCTTGTGGGGAGAAAGTGTTTGAGGCTGGGAAAGAAGAAGAACAAGAATCAGAAGAAGAACAAGAAAAAGGGTCATCATGAATATGATGATGATGATGATGAAGTTGAAGTTGGTGTTGGTGGTGTTTCTGGTTCTGGTTCTGATGTTGTTGATGGCTTTGATGCAGAGAAAGTTTGGAGGGAGCTTTATCAGATTGGCCATTTGGATTTTGGGAGGGTTTCTTCATCACATGATGATTAGTTATTCATTAGCATTCACTCAAACACTTTCTGGGGTGACTCAAATCCACACTCATCAAAGATTGCTCTTGCTCATATATATCATCTGGTAAAAATTTCAGTTTTAGGATGATTTTGGATTAAACATATAATTTCCATCTTTTTATATATATAAATATCAAAAAAATTGTTTTTAGTCTCTCAAAATATCATATTGTCATCTCTCAAAACATGTTAGGTGTTTTTTTTGCTTGTTTTTCACAAAAAAAGTGTACCTCTTTTTAGTCCATCATTTATAAAATAGGGATTTATAGATCATGTGAAAAGGAGCTACAAGAGTTGGAAGAGATGATTTTGTTTTGAAGAACTAAAAGTGAATATTGTTGTTTCATGTCTCTAAAGGAAACTAAAAGGTTGTTTTTGCCCTAATTCTTGGGAGGTTGAAAATGTTGAAAAATGTTTTTTTTATCCATAAAGAATTAAAACAATTAAAAGAAACACCTTTTAGAAATGTTTCAATCCTGCATATTACATCTACTGATGAATATATGGGTAACCTGATAAACCAAACACCATTTCTACTACATTTTTTGATTTGCAATATTTGATAATGTACATGTCTCCCACCACAGCTCCTTGATTCAATATCACACTGAGTGAATTATTAGGGATTGTATTGAAGACAGGTCTTTTTAACTTTGATCCGTGACCTTTGTCTATACATTGTTGTCTTGGTTTTGTGCATGGGATCTTTAGAGCAAAAGGGCGATGTAACATTTTGTAAGTAGTACAATTAGGTCTTTTTGACACATTTGTTTTGCAGTCTAATTGAGATTGTGTTTGAGATGAGATCCAATCAAATTTGGAGTTAGACTGTCAAGTCAACTGTTGCATGTTCCATGTGCTAGGACAACTTAGAGGTTATATATTTACTCTTTCTGCTAGTTTAACCTTCTCTATTCACTCATTGCAAAAAATTTGACATATTTTTTCTCTCATGCTATTCTTTATCTATAAATAGTAGTAGTGTTTGCATTCTAATATACCCTTTTTAGTGCATGTTTAGATAAGATTTGTAAACTTAACTTTGTGTTTTTTTAATAAGAAGAAAGATTAAATAAATATGAACTATTTCAGGATAATCCAACTCTTATACACAATAAATAAATAAAAAAACACCTAATCTTTCCCTAACAATACGATAAATCTAGTGTTAAATCTAATTTAGCTTTTCTTTTCAATTTTTTTTTATCAAACTTAACTTTGTGTCTAGTTTTCTCTTATCAGTAATATAAGTAAAGAATTAATAAATGATATACTCCAACTCTATTATATGTTATCTGTCATCATACCAAAAAGCCAACTACTCACACCTATAATCTAGTAAATTTGCAAAAGCAACCCAAATCTTGATTCAACATAACTTTGTAGACAATTTTTTCAAAATAACCAAACATGGTGTGAAGAAACTTGAAGTTAAAGTTTGAAACACCCCAAAAGCAATAACAAATCTCATTATTTTAGCATGAATTTGTATTGATTGAAGATGTGGGAGAGAGGGTGTGTGGTTATGGAAACTTTGTTCTCAATGATTTGAGAAAAGTTAATACTAAAAAAATGAAATTATGGAATGAGAAGAGAGAAGGATATAGGGACAAGAAGTGAAGAAATGAGAAGAGTAAAGTGAGATTCATTTATTTTTGGTCTTGAGAAAGTTAATTTGGAAGGAGAAAGGGATTCTGTAGCTGTCTCTTACTGAGAAGATGACACAGTAATGCATTAAATTATTGGGGGCAACATAGTAAAAAAGAGTAAGAAAATAAGGTAATGTACTGGCATGTTTTTTGAAGAGGGCATGTCCAGCACTCAAAATGGAAATTAGGATGTCCCAGATTTTGAGTCAAGGAGGCACCTTGTCAAAGACAAGTGATGTACAAGTCAGAACAATGTTTGGTCCTTAACAACACAACCCTAAACTTATGTTCTCTATTGGCCCCATGCCACATCTCCATTCTCCTCCACTTGTTCTTTCACACTCTACAATAATGTCAAGAACAAGAAAAAATGTATTTGAACCACCCAAAATTTAAAAAATATATATATATATAATAAAGTGTGAAGAAAAATGTTATTATGACAACTCAACTGCAAATTAAATGACACTAATTTATAATTGTGATTTGACCAATGCAATCTCAAAATTGCTTCATTTCAGCAAAAAGTTGTTTCTCTTTCCAGTTGTAATCTGGTGTATGGTTGTCAATGTATCGACACTCAAGAGTAAATTTGTAATTAAATAAGAGGAATGATATATTGACAACTTGCTCCATTATACAACTTCTATTTTATTATATAAGAAAACGGTAATTTTGTCATTTCAAACAAAAATTAAAATTTTAGACAAAGAAAGATGATTGTATAGTGGGGTAAAGTTGTCAATGTATCATTTTTCATTAAATAATGTGAAAATGATTAAAATAATAGTATTAAAAGTTGTAGGATGAGTGTAGAAAAAAATGGATTGTTAATTATTTCAGTATACCCACTAATCTCACATCGCTAAGGAATTAGGGTAAGGATATTTTATATATATTTTCTTTTCTTAATCCATCAAAATACTTTTAAAGACAAAATCATGACGGAGCTACAAATTTCAAAACGACGAATATATCATATGCGTTCGTGATGAATGTTATATAATAACAACATTTTAACTTGTTTTCAAAGTTTTACCACAATAATCTTTCTTCAACTCATCCTAATTTTATCAAATTCTTATAGATAGTTTCAAAAGTGTTTTTATCCTTTTTAAAAAAAAGCACTCTAATATTTGTTTGGTATCAAACTCGGCTTTGAAGTGAAAATGATGACACCATATTTAAAAGAACCCTATTAAAAGAACATGAACCCTAGTTTGTAGTACAATTTCAAATATAAATACTTCAAGTTCAGCTCTATTGTCCATTGGATTCCTTTCAACACAGTTTGCAGTACAATGATCTCTCCAACATTTTCTCACAGAAAAGTTGTTAATTATTTAATTCTTAAAAGTATACCTAATTTTAGTAATTAAAGTAAGAACAATAGGTATATACTTTTATCAAACCTATCAATAAAATAATCATTTTTTTTTGTAATTTTTACTTTATATAGTATGATAATCAACTTATTAAAATTTTATAATTATCAAATAATCATCAAATTTTCCTTTTATCTAATTCATAAAAATATATGGTTATATTAATTTTGGTCATTAATCAATAAATGCTAGTTTTATAGGAAAAGTCTTTTCTTAGATGTGTGTAAAAATAGTTTAAGTAATAAGAATAAAGTTTAACTATATTAATACAAACTTTACATTTTACATGACTAGAAATTATTTTAGATACAATTTTCAAAATAAGTATTATAAACTCGTAGTTTATTGTATACAATACAATGATTATATGATAATATAAACAATAGTGCTTTAATTAAATTCTTACAATTATTAATTTCACTCTTATACGCAAAGTATTGTGTTATTAGAATACAACATGCATCATCAAACTATGTTACGTGGATATGCTCAACGATGGTTTACGTAAACGTGTTAAACTTTTTTTTCGTCAAAGAAAATATTTTAAATATTTACGTTGAATATGTTATTTTTCTTTCAAATATTTATCAATTAAAACTATAAATAATTTATAAAAAAAATAACTATTAATAAATAGTTATATTACTTCATTTAAGTTTTAAAAATTAAAAGGAGATATTTTAGTAAAAAATATGTAAAATTTATTTACCTCTAAGTTTTGTCCTTTTAACTCTTGCATGTGATTTTGTGAACGTTGTCGTTTTGCTCTGTTCTCGACGTTTCGGGCCCCGGCCCAGGAATAAAAGAAAGGACAGCAGAACTCGTGGCCCAGGGCCCAGGGCCCACTATCATTCACACAAGAAAACGACGCACCGGGTTTGAAGTAGGGGTCCACGCGCAGTTTAGCAAACTCAGATGGAAATTGACTACCCTGCGCAGGGATGGTTAATCACGCTGGAGCCTCAGCGGTCGTTCAATATAAGCGCGAGGTCAAAGTAGAAGAAGAGAGCGAAGCGAGTTGACTCAGCGATGGGTGACGAGATGACTCGGGTGATGGTGGCGGTGAACGAGTCGAACATGAAGGGTTACCCTCACCCTTCGATCAGCAGCAGAGGAGCTTTTGAATGGACCATCAACAAGATTGTTCGGAGCAACGTTTCTGCTTTCAACCTTTTCTTTCTTCACGTTCAAGTTCCTGATGAAGATGGTTCTCTCTCTCACTCTCTCTATTTTTTAATTGTTCTTTGCTGATTGTGTGAAGATTGTTATGTTAGTGTTGGTTCGTTTTAATTGATTCCTAGGATTGGTGAAATTGAACCTTTGCTAATTTGATTTTTGAGTATTTGATTGTTTTAATTTTAAGTTAGTAGTAAAACTCAATATAAAGTTCTTGTTTGAATGTGAAAGTTACTTAAAAGTGTTTTTAACTAAAAATCAATTCTTCAACTTAGAACCAGTCATGTGAAAATTTAGTTAAAAACATTCTAGTTGTAGTTTTAGTGTATGTTTGGATAAAGATTTGTAAACGTTAGTCTGGGTGAAACTTGAGTTTCCAAAAAGTAACTCAAGTCTTCTAAGAAACTGAGTTTCCAACAACAACAAAATTAATGTGTAATGGGATTTTTTAGGGAAATCGAACATGTTATGGAATTTAGTCATTGTCAAAGACGTTGGAAACTCCGAACCAGTTTTGAAAAGATGTTGTGAAATTTAATTTACTCTCCAAATTGAGTTTGGCTCAACAGAAAACCAAAGATGGCCTTAATGTGTGTCTGGGTCCATCTAATGTGAATTCAAATATCAATGAGTACAAGATTGGTGAAATTTGTTAGTTCAGTAGATGTTTAGTTACCACCAAGTTGGCACAAGGTTGTTTTAGTTTGACCAGTGGTTTCAAAGTGGAGTCTTGAGTATGTGAGGGTTGGATGTAGGCATGTTAATTATTCAGAAAAAGAAAGCATAATCGTTCTACCCGACTTGAGCGTGATTATTTCTTGTGCGGGATATATTAAGAGGGAAGATGTTAATTCATCAAATTGTTGATTTTTAGTTCTGATAAATTTTGTATGTGTGATATGCAAAAGAAAAGGGAAATAGATGTTAATTCATCAAATTTTGCTTTTTTAGTTCAAATTTGTTGTGTGATGTGAAAAGAAAAAAGATTGTGCCCTTATTTACTGAGTATAGATTGAGTTTGAGAACGTTGTGATGATAATTGGTGGTGGTGTTTTGTGATTTGTTTGATCCTTTTTGTTTGAATTTGCAGCTAATGAAGTGAGGCTTTTATGTTTTGTTATACTAGGAGAAGTGAAAGGAGCGTGTAATCTGATGGTGGTGCTGTTTTTGTTCTCTTTTTTTGCTAGGTTTTGATGAGACAGACAGTATTTATGCATCACCTGAAGATTTTAGGAACTTGAAGCAGAGAGACAGAATTAGAGGGGTTCATCTGCTGGAATACTTTGTCAGTAGGTGTCATGAAATTGGGGTAATGGTTTTTCTATTGAACTCCCGCATGCTCTAGTCCTTGTCTTCTTTCTTAAGATTAAATGTTAGGTGAAATTGATTTTAAATTATCACTGTAAAATATGTTTAGGCAAGCATCCAATAATGAATATCGATGACCTAAATGATCAAATCTGATTTGATATTACGCAAATTTATTTTATTCAGTGACTGTGTGTATTGTATGATAAAGAATAAACTATCAATTTTGTCTTTGAATTATTACTCTTTTTCTTCAGTAATTGCTATGGTATTAAAATTATTTAAGTAATCCCTAAAGCACTGAATGTTGTTCATCACTTTAGTCCCTTAGTCAATGTATTTTAGGGTTTAACAACCAATACTTAGCATGATTTTTAGTACTTTTATTATGACTTGAATTTATTTTACTTTAGGGATAATTTATGAAAGAGATTACAAACTTCAGGGATGAAATTGATTATTTACTAGATCTATTTATAATACTCTTCTCCGCAAGCTAAATGCTGATGTATTTATAGGTGGTCTGCCAAGCATGGATAATGCAGGGTGATCCCAAAGAAGTAATATGTCATGAAGTGAAACGACTAAGTCCAGATCTTCTGGTTGTGGGTAGCCGAGGTCTTGGCCCTTTTCAAAAGTATGTCCCAATTGCTTAATTTCTTAGAATTATTGGGATTTTAAGTGCATTAAAGTTCCTAGAATTTAATTTATTTTGAGATGTGTTGTTGAGGAATTGTGTTTAACGTTTTCTGCAGGGTTTTTGTTGGCACTGTGAGTGAATTTTGTTGGAAGCATGCTGAATGCCCTGTGATTACTATCAAACGCAAAGCTGATGAAACTCCCCAGGACCCTGTTGATGACTGATATTTTGTGATGCACCAGACATTGAAGATAGATTACCTATGCGTATTTGGTTAAAAATTTTAAAAAAAAAATGAATATCAATCAAGATTAGTAGTGGAGATTTTTAATGTTGGAACAACAGCAGAAAATCCAACTTTCGGTGCTTCTTTGCCTTTGTTCCTTTTACCTTCTATATGTTCATAAGTGTTTGTAATTCTGTAAGATGCTGTTATATTGCTGTTCAATGTGTTGCAGGCATTGTTTTACCAAAGCCATATTCTATTTCTTCAATGGATGGTGTTAAAGTAAATATCGCACTTCACGTGTCATAAAAAGTTTTGACTTCTTAATATTGTTAAATATGATGATAACAGGTTAACAATCTGATGAAAATTTTGCATCAGAACATTCCAAGCTTCTGTAAATTGGCAACACACTTCATAAAAAGTGTGGAACCATAGATATTATTTAAAACGAAAATAATGATGGAATAGAATAACATTTTTATGAGAAAAAGCTGTTTGAATATTACTACCATGACAATGAAAAGTCTAATGATGTCGATGTCCATAAAATTAATACCAAATGCCATGACCCGCATCAAACGATACCAACTAACTTTATGTCAAATAATGCCAGGCCAAGGTCAACCAAAAAGGGCATCAGACAACGACAAAACCAAAAAGAAGGGCATATTGTCACAAAACCTACCCTAATCATTGCTAAATAATGACTAAAACAGAGAAGCTTCAACCATTTGGTTGACATCCTCCAGAAGAGCCTTCACCTCCCTCTGCAGTTCAGCCATCAAATCGGGAGATTTGTCACCTGATGCTTCAAGTATCAAAGTCAGACCTTGAAGCTTCTTCTGGATAAAGATCAATCTTGATGCTTCACCACCCTGTGAGACTGAAACCGATGGTGATGTAGCTGCTACCAAAGGTTTGTTCTTTGATCTTTCACCATGCTCTTCAGACTTTGATCCCTCAGAGTGATACTGGAGCTGAAAAGTGGCATCAGCAGATCCAAAAGGGTTATTGTTTTTAGAATGGTTCAATGCATTTTCAGCATCAGAAGTTCTCAGGAAGGACACTCTAGCTGTGTAGTTATTGTTGAACACATCTGTTTCTGCTTCATTCAGAGCTCCAAACTTACTATACACTGAGATAAGCTCAGATCTTGAAGGCGTGGATGTTCCTTGCCAAAATGAAACAACAAGAACCGCACCTTGAGCATTTTCATCACCCCCCTTCTTACCTGAAGCAGTTTCCTTTCTTTTCTTCTTTGACCCAGAATTTTGTTTCTGTGATGATATTTGAGCATCTTTCAACATTCCATCTTCTTCCTCAGATTCTGGCCTCTTTCTTTTCCTTCCAGGCTGATTCTTCTCGTATAGATCGCGTAACGATCCTTCAGAATATAATGAACTTCTAAAGGCAAAAGTGAAGTCAACAAATTGATCAAGGGAAGTGCCTTCCCTGCGAATTTGTGGACTAATAGCTGCATTAAGGACTTGGAACAGAACTTCCTCCACAGGAGCCTGGATTTTCTTTGGATCAATAACCTTTTTCCCATCATCTTCCTCGGTTTGGTAATTTGAGCTGTCAAAAAGCCTCCCCATATAAACTGGAGGATATTGCAGAACAGCAGCCACTGAGCTTGTATGTGATGCTTTAACTTTTCTGGATACTTCAAGGGATTCTGCTTCAATACTTTCCTCCCTTTGTCCCCTGATTGGAGTAGTGAAAGGAGGGGACAAGTACTTACTTTTCTTCCTTTCTCTAGACAAACTACCCTTCCTCCCTTCATCTAAAACTTCCTTCTTCTCCTTTGACTGCAGCCATGAGCCAATGCTGCCACTGTTTTCCTCGGCACAATGTTCAGCACTTGACACGTCTTCATCAGTGTCCAGAAGCAACTCTTTTTTCTTTTGAACAGGTTTAGATCTCACACCAGCCTCACTACCTTTTCTCTTCCTTCTACCATTTGAGCCAGTTGCCTCCACCTCCCTACTTGCTGTATGAACATCTTTGTCCTCCCTCATAATTTCAGCAATGCTTTTCTGCTTTCTAACATGGTTTGATATGTTCCCTGGGAGCCCTGGAGAATGACCCAGTTCATCAAATGGTCCTTGGGTCGGGGCTTCCACAGTACTTCTACTGTTCTCTACAGCAACTGTTTCATCCGTTAGACTATCTTCACCTCCAGGAGCCAACTGGGTATCCATAAAATTAGGTAATTTATGCCCTTTTGACAGATAATATGCCGCAAGTCGAGCCTTTAAGATCTCCAGCTCCATAATACTACTACCACTATCAACAATTCGCGCAATTTGATTCATATGAGAAAGTAATTCTACTGGCTCAAATTGACTGTATAAAAGTCTCTCTATGCCAGTTTCTGGCACAAGAACTCCTTCCTTGATTCCAGAATTTTTCCCCAACAGGAGAGTAGATTCAGAACCTGTTTTCTTGTCAAGAACTAAACGACTCAGCTTCATAGACAGAAGCCTTCCGACCTCTCTTGCAGCTTCTTGCACAGCATTGACAAAATCAATGCAGCTACTCTGTTTAAGCATATCATCAAAGTTATCCTCAAAAGACTTTAACTGCGATGGATGACACCACGCAAAGGCTCCATGCCCAAAGTAGGCAACCAGAAGTCTGTTCTTTTGTTTCAGCTTCAATGCAACGTCAGATGCATCAGATGGGTCATAAATCCGGCCGGGCCACCAAAGTTGACTCTCGCCTTGACCCCAAACAAAATCACCAACAGAGAAACCATACCCTTCATCACTCAAGTCCTCCACTTCCACATCCATCTTCTCACTTGTCTCTGCAATTGGAACTTCTATAGTCACAATGTTGCCAGAACAATCTTTGTCTTTTTCTACCTCTTCACTTCCTCCCCCATCTTTTGTTTCCTCAACACCAACCATTTCTGAACCATCCACACTCAAAACAGACGCATCTGCTAGTCTATTCTCAGAAGTAATAGTCACAATGTTCCCACCACATTCTTCGTTCTTTCCTCTGTATTCACATTCCTCCTCCGCTATTTTGTCATACGCACCAGGACCTACTAAACTATCCACACTAAAATCAGTAGCTTCCGCAACTTTACTCTGAGAAGCAAGAGTCACAATGTTCCCATCACAGTCTTCACCTGCTGTATCTTCCCCACCAACATTTACCAAACTATCCACACCCAAAGCAGCGGCTTCTGCAACTTTACTCTCAGAAGCAACAGCAACAATGTCTGCATCACACTCTTCATCCTTGCCTTCCTCTTGGTGTATACCCTCTTCTTTTCTGTCTTGCCCTCCAATTCCTGCAAAACTATCCAGACTCAAAACAGCAGTTTCTGCTACTCTACTGTCAGAAGTAATAGTCACAACATTCCCATCACGGTCTTCCCCTCCACCTTCCTCCTCACTGATATCCTCTTCTCTTCTTTCTTCCCTGCCAAGAGTATCCACGCTCGAAACAGCAGCTTCTGCTATCCTACTCGCAGAAGTAATGGTCACAACATTCCCATCACAGTTTTCATCTCCAACTTCCTCTTCATTGATATCTTCTTCTCTTCCATCTTCCTTGCCAACTCCTACCGACCTATCCGCAATCAAAACAGAAGCTTCAGCTGGCCTACTGTCAGAAGTAATAGTCACATCATTTCCATCACAGTCTTCATCTTTACCTCCCTCTTCACTTCTGCCTTGCCCATCAACCCCAACCACAATGTGCCCATCAGGATCTTTATCTTCCTCTTCCCTCATATCCTCTTCTCTTCTGTCATAACCATCACAGTCTTCTCTTTCCTTCCCATCTATTGTGTGTTCAGAACCAACCCCTACCAAACTATCCCCATTCAAAACAGAAACTTCTGCTACTTTACTCTCCGAAGCAATAGTGACATTATCGGCATCACAATCTTCATATTTTTCTTCCTCCCTGCTCCTGTCTCCATCACTTCCATGTTCTCCACCATCCCCTACCGATCCATCCAAACTCAAAACAGCAACTTCTGCTACTTTACTCTCCGAAGCAACAGTGACATTATCGGCAACACAATCTTCATATTTTTCTTCCTCGCTGCTCCTGCCTCCATCACTACCATGTTCTCCACCATCCCCTACCGATCCATCCAAACTCAAAACAGCAGCCTCTTCCATCTCAGAAGCAAACATATAGTCCATCTTCTCAGATGCATAATCATAGTCTAGCTTTTCAGCTCCATCACTAGAAAACACCGTGCTCATATCACTTTCTTGCATTCCTAACCAAGAGGACATCCCATTCACCTCAGAATCAGTCAAAACTTGACAATCATTTCCACTCACAACTGAAACCTTGGCCTCCAAGACATTACTGTTATTAACAACCCCGTCATCACCCAAACCTCGGTTTTCAATGCCAGAAAACCCATCCTCATTAACAGCAACCCCACCACACCCCTCCTCACTTCCCAAACCCCCAACAACTTCCCTAAGCTCCTTCCCCTGCTCCGAACCTCGAACCACGCTCTCGCTTTCTGGCATAGGAGATGATCCTTGTGCCATGCTGTCGCTTTCATCGGCGCCCATTTGAAAAAGATCAAATTTTTCTCGACAAAAATCAACCTACTCTGATAAAAAGAACACCAAAAGACATGTTAAAAAAACAAACACAATCATCACTGTCCACATTTCTACACACTCACATTTCTAGGGCTTTAGGTTACACGAAATGAAAGAATGAAAATAACTCAAAATGGGGATTCAGAACATAGAAGCAAGAACAACACCCACTAAAGGAAAACAACAATAAATTATTACCAAACAACAAAAGGAAAAGACAAACAAAAAAAACAGTAAAACCTTTAGTATAGTATTTTTTTTATATGATCAAAAGAAGGGATAATAAATATAAAGAGACGAGAATACCTGAAGAATGAAAAGGGTAGTTTAGTTAGTGTAGCATGCTTTTTACCTCTGCCCTCAACCAGAAAGAATCCTCAATACCCCGTATTGACCTGAGAAAGAAGAATGAAATTGTGGGGTATTATAAATTGAAAAAATACATATATAAATATTGAAACTTTATCCTTTTAACAAATAGAAATAACCAAAGTAATTGAAAAAAGTACTGGTACTGCAATGAAAGCTACATTATTAAGTAGAGTGAGAGAGAAAGTGTAGAGAGGGAAATTTTCTAGTTATGGAATGTGTTTGAAAATATCGAGGATTCTCGAGATGGTGACAGGCTAAGTTCATTGGCATTTTTTCTTCTTTCTTTCTTGGTACTGTTGATTTTCATTATTGCTGCACAAGACTCAACGAAATATTACAGCATGAGTGAGGGATCAAATTGTATTTCTCACAGAACCAGAATGATATTTTAACATTTTTCATGTTGTGTTGAGAGAGAAAGAGAGAGAGAAAGAGAGAGAGAGTACATAACCAAACACTACACGCTTTATTTTCACGCCATCTTTGTCCTCACACAAAGGGAATGTGAAAAAATAGTTGTTTTGTAAGATGAAAATTGTTTTCTGGTTTTTATTTTACTAAAACTTGTTTCATGTTTTGTCTTTTTAAAAGATTTATTTTGTGTTTTTAGTATTTTTAATCTCAGTGTTTTCCTCACTAAACAGAGATCTTTTTTATCAGTTTAAGAAGAAAATGATTTTAAAGTATAAATAAATTTGCATTTAAATTATTAAGGTAAATAGTTTTTTCTTAAAAAGTAAATTTAAATAAATTTTACTGTGAAATATAAATTTAAATAAAAAATTAACCTTCTTAAAAATAATTTTGATTTCATAAATTTAAAGTTATAAGGTTATATTCTAAACAATTTACAATTATTATTGTTTCTCTTGAAAAAAAATAGAAACATTCAGATGAAAATCACTAGTAATTAAAATCACTACTAATAAGTAATTATGTGTATCTTTCAATATTAAAATGCTAGTACTAATTAACTACATATATATTAAAGGTACTAATTATTTTGTCATTCTATTCAAGATCGTTTAAAGATAAATTAATGAAGAATATGGATCATATTCTTATTAAGTTGTTTTATTGATGAAAATAAGGTGGTGCAAGCATGAGTATTTACCCTTTACCTGTGTTGTCTGAAAAAGTGTTTGTGAGATTTTTTATACTACTCATAGATATATGTAGAACTTTAAAATATAAATTCGGAAAACAGATCATTTTAATGTATATTTAAAATAAAACTATATAAATAAATA
>Ga0123341_1001505_pt1 | contig 17679 bp, 12 predicted proteins | sample Turbeapinknodule_FD_89959 | JGI IMG/M metagenome (GOLD analysis project Ga0123341, IMG submission 89959) | Root nodule microbial communities of legume samples collected from Mexico - Turtle bean Mexico pink nodule | ecosystem: Host-associated > Plants > Roots > Nodule | place: Mexico: Nepantla...
AGAGAGAGAGAAAAAAAATTTGGATTGGAAATTTGGATTTTCCAATTTTTAAAATCCGTTTAATCAAAATGGATTTCTGATTTGAAAAATCCATAAAATATGGATTAGAAAAAAAACCAGATTTAGATAAATGGATTTTAAATGGAATAAATCAGGGCAAAATTGGAGCAATTTCATTAAATTGGATTTTTTGCCCACCCCTACCTGAAGCCTTCATCCCCATCAAATCTAGACTCGAAAAAGTCTTTGACCTTGTCCTTAACCACCTCCTTATCATCACACCATTGACCATTCTCTAAAACTCCATTTATCCTATTTCTTGCCCTCCTCCACTTTACTATCGAGTGAAAGAATTTTGTGTTAAGATCCTCTTGTTTCAATAACTTATGGTGGGCTTTCTGTTACATTACAACTTCTTGTTTGAAATTATTCCTACTTTGTTCAGCTAACAAGAACCTTCTCTCCTCCATTCCTTGCTCGTCTAACTCGCTTTCCTCATCTCTTGCATCCAACTCTTGCATTTTCTTTTGTAGTTCTTCCCCTATTTGGTTAACATTGCCAAAGACTTCTTTATTCCAAATTCTTAAATCTAACTTTAATTTGTTCAATTTTTCTTTGAAAACAAACATCCCTTCACCCTCCACCTCGTAGCTAAACCATTTACTTCGTAAGAAATCTTTAAACCTGCCATCACTTTCCATACATCCAGACTCTTAAATGATTTCAGGTCCCAATCCACACACGTGTCTTTTAACACTAAAGCACAAAGATCAGAGATGGTTCTATTGATGATAAACTGTTTACTATCCGACCATTCTTCCAACCACTCACTGGAAACCAGAACCGTGTCTATTATACTCTTGACTAACCCATTTGATTTGTACCATGTATATTTTCTACTACCATTGGAATATCCACCAACTCAATTTTTTTTTCTATAAAATCATTAAATCCACTTATTTCTCTGCTATAATTAGTCACTCAGATCAAACTTTTTCTCTCCTCCTGCCTTCTTATTGAATTAAAATCCTCTACTATGCACCATGCCCTATTATTTTGTCTCTTTTTGATCTCACTGATCTGTCCTAGATCATCTTCTTTCCCCTCAATGAGCCATAACTATAAGCATTCACACTGACTCCATTCCCCTTCAATAACAAAATAATTACTACTATTAAATGATATTGACATCTGAAAGTAGTTTCTTCTCCACATCGTAATAATCCCTTCCGCGTTATTGCTAGCACCGTTTTCTACCCAATTGATTTCATTATAGCCCCATAAAAGATAACAACTCTCCCTACTAAGCTCAAAACATTTTGTCTCTTGTATACAAATCTTGTCTACCTGTTCTTTACAAATTAAATCTCTTAAATATTTTCTTTTAATGCTTCCTCCTAACCCCCTTATATTCATGCTAATTATTTTCATCATCAGAAACACTGCTCTCCATCCTATTATACCTCAACTTACTACTATCCCTGTTTTCCATAGATTGTAATATGCTTATAAGAATATCATCCTCACTTGTGTATGAAAAACCTAGATCCTTGCCAATATTCCATATTCTAATAGCTTCAGGATTATCATTTTTCAACCAAAACAACCTATTACAATTTTTAATAAGATTTGCTACAAGAAAAGGACTCCTTGCCTAGTGCTGACAAAATAGTTCTATCTAAAATTGTCTCTAATGATTTGACCTTGCAAAATTGTTCTGAATCCCTTTTAGATTTAGAGAATGTAGTGATAGGACCAATTGTACAACCCAAGTTGAGTTGGCTTTGGACAACAATGTTGCATCTCATGGTCTAATAAATGTTGCTCTAGATGTTACTGATAAGTGCCAATGTGTAGTTTTTATGATTGAGAAAATTGAACACTTTGGAACTTAATTGTTGCTTTATGTTAGAAAATTACCCCAATATGAGAATTATTGAATCCGATTATATATTTTGAATCAAGAAACAAATGAAGAAATTTAATCTCAATTTTTGTGTAAATTGCAGATGAATATGAAGCATTGAAAGAAAGAAAACAAAAACTTAATTGGATCACAAGAAGATTTAGCTCAAGCTAGAAGATTTAGCTCAAACTAAAATTGTCCAGATTTGATTAAAGGTGCAGTACTAATCTAGCTCAGGCTAGAATTGTTAGCTCAAGCTAAAAATTCACCGAAAGATCTAGCTTAAGCTAAATTGGCTCGTTTGAGCTAAAGTTCATTATATAAATTTTGAAACACAACTAAAATAGAAGCGATGGAAAAAGATTAGATTTTTATAGAGAGAGATTAGTGAGAGAAGAAAAGGAGAACTCTATTCTAAGAGAAGAACTTGCTCAGATCAACCCTTCTTATGCAATCCAGATCAAGAATGAAGAATAGAGGAGCTGTCATGAGTGGCTAAGTGCTTTCTAACTTGGGATTGAATGTAATCTACTATGTTCAAATGTATTCTTGGTGATATATATATTGCTTATTGCTGATTTTATCTGATCAATGGAGTCTTGATTTTGATCCTTAAATTTAACTGGAAAGTACTTTTAAGGATATGAAATTGACAAAAATACTTGATAACTTGTAATGCTAGGAATAAATTTCAGGTTATTGATTGCATCATAATTCTGTTCCTAAAGCTGGATGATTTGTTAAATATCTGAGGAATCAATGTTTGAGAAATTATCTAATGAATTTTATCTGTGAGGAATCAAGGTGAATGACTTTAAATTAAGCATCAAGAATAAGTAGTTCTGAGTATTATATATTGTATTATTAAAAAATACAGATGATTGAGATAAACACAATTCAATCCCAAGTATCTTTCTATATATTTGATAAGTTACTTTTGTTTTTGGTTGAATCAAACCCTAAACCTTTGAGTTGTGAAATCTTTAATTTGGTTATGAACAAGTTCTTAAAATTATTTTCTACATTTGATGAGTTTTATAACAGAACTTCTTAATTAGAATTGTTCCCTGTGGGTTCGACATTCGTATTATATTACAGTTGATTTTGTTTACTTGTCGAGAAAAGTCAACAGTTACTCTGGTGTTTGATGTTGTCGCCCAAAAGTCTTCTCTTTTGACTATTGTGCCTGATGCAGGTGTTGCTGTGTAGTCTAATGTTGTCCTCTCTTCAGGTGTTGCTTTTTTCCTGAAAGAATGTGAAATTGTTGTTAAGTATTTGGATGGTGAGGCTGATATGGGACAACCTCCTAGTGATAATGGAGATGATGTTGTTAAAACTATCAGAAGGCCTGAATAGAAAAGGTTTTAAGGTGTCTGCTGATAAGAAATGAGAGTCCTTACTTCTTTTATATCTTTATCTATAGGTGTTGTTTTTGTTCTTTTGTTTGCTTCATAGTTTTTCTTTGGGATTCTTTCTTAAAAGGTATTAAAAATTTATGTTCTGATTGGTCTAGATTTGTAATTTTTTTTTATGTGTGAATTTTGACATAGTCTCCTATACTTGTTTGTTCTTTTTTTTTTTAATAATACTTTTTCATGTAATGACATAATGTTTAACCTGAAGCTTTATTCGAAAATAAATAAATAAATAAATAAATATATACATATATATTCAATATCTTTAAAATAATTAAAGATAATAAGAAAAATAAATGAATAAAGTTATAAGCTATAAGTTAATTCAAGTAAGTTATATATAATATACAAGCTAAAAGTTTATACAATATAAGTTATTTTGAAATAACATTTTTTACTGAAACTAGTATACAAGAGTTATTAATCGTACCAATAAAACTCATATTCTTATGAAAACTGATTCAGGAAATGGAAATGAATGAATCAATGGTAAAGACTATTATAAGTGAGTAATAGATCTGATGCAGGGGATGGCCTTTATGCAGACGTTGCAATTCAGTCTCTAGAATCCTGCTGATCTTTTCTATGTGTCTTTTGCAGTTCTTTTTCTGGAATTTTGCAGATCCTTTCAATGTTTCTCAGCTGTTGGTTTTGAGGTAGATGAGGGGCAGGAAAATGCAATCAATGTATTGTAGTTTTTGCAGGATGCACTGTACTTCTATGCTGCATAATTATGCAGTAAAATTAGTCATTTATAAGTTTTGGTTTTGTTAGAAAAATGGTTAGGAATTTATAAAAAGGGTGAGACACTAGTGAAATTTTTCCTTTAATTAATTAATTAATTGTTGATAAAAAGAAAAAGAGTGAATAATAGATCTGGTTTAGTTGGTTTAAAATAAAAATTGAAAATTATAAAAAACGAAAGTTGGATAAAACTGGGATGGATTGCATGAATATTACTCTTATCTGATGTAGTGTTGGGTGGGAGGGTGTGGCAGTGCAGACTCAGAGAGTAGCACTTTTGAGTGTGAAAGCGAACTGCTAGTTTGGCTAAATTGTTGCAGTTAAAGATGGTGTCTCTTCTTTCTACCTCCAACGTTTTACCCGACAAAGCATGGTGGAGGTCCCTTATCTTCAAAAGAACCAAACACAACCTCCCATTTTCCCTACCACTTTTTCCTTTGCTCATTCCTACATCAAAAGAATCCAAATCCCAAACCCTTTTATAAATTTACTCTCTTTCTTCCTCACTACACGTACTAAGGATCATATTTTTTTTATTAGAAAAAAAAAATACTTTAACAACCACACCATTGCGTAATTAAACACCATATTTTGATTTTGGATGCTTTTTCTTAGCAGATCATCTAAGTATGCCACCAAAGGAATCAAGCTCACTACATCCAATTTTATATTCAGCAATTGATGTGGAGCTTCTAGCTACTTGATATTGACTAGGATTAATTTGGTGAGCCCAAAATATATAGGCTCTCTCAATGACAAAGAATTTATGGGAAAAGATACGACAAAAAGATAAAGAAAATCTAGGTGTATACTTGGTATCTGAGTATCTGATCACACCGTTTTCACATTGCTGATGAGCCATCTTAATTATTCACTGTACAGTCAATTATTCATCTCATTGGTGTACAAAAATTTCACCTCAACAATTAAATTGATAAGCTTTTTCGTGTCTTCTTTTTTTATTTTCTGTCCAGAAAATTTTATAAGGGTAAGTGACAGATTTATATATGTGCAGTTTTCGTTGTTCCTCACACATAATCGTGAAAAGTAGCAAGGATTGTGAAAATCCTTTACAGATGAGGACGGTGATACCTTTTGCTTAATAATTATAAATAATTTTGAATCCTCTTTTCCGGTTCGTGAATTTCTGAATGTGAAGAACACCACAAGTAAACTCAACCCAAAATTATTGTTGTATTGAATATGATGTAATTATATATATATATATATATATATGTATGTGTGTTATCAAACTACTGTTAAAGATTTCTCCATTGAAAAGATATAAAAACTTCAAGATGATGTAACACCTGTTTCTGCAGCTATCAGAAAAAATCATACGCTTCATCACTTGAGGAACCATAATCTTATTAATTAACCACAAAGCAAACTGGTGCACACCTATCACACCCTGCAAGTGCTCGGTAGCAAACCGCTCCCTAATTCCCTCAGTAATTGTCGAGAATTTTTTGCTACTGAGCACAAGGGCATGCAGCAGTAACATCTGCTACACTTAGTACTACTACTCTTTAATAAATAAACCTATTTATACAGAAATTGTCTAACTTATTTCAAGTGAAAATGAACTTAAACCATCTTCTCTTGTATACTTTAAGATGGTTGGTTACATGTATTAATTGCACCAATCATGAGATTGTTTAGTTCCATTTTTACTTGAGTTAATTTAGACAAAACCTATAAATATATATACATATAGCATGTTACATATCACGTATGAGCAACTTCATCTTCATCAGATCCAGTAACGCATTCCTTCTCATCCTCAACGAAGCCTTCATGAGAAGGATGTGGGGAGTGGCCTTTTCCAAAGGATCTGATATGATCTTTGAGGGACCTTTTGTGCTTAAAATCTGAACCACAAGTGCAATACCACAACTTTCCGCAGTTCTTTTCGTGAGTCCTCCAATCCCCTTTAACTGCAAAGGATTTTGAGCACTTTCGGCACATAAATGGTTTTGCACCATGCTTTCTTTTGTAGTGGGTTTGGAGAGTTCTGAAGTCCTTCAAGGGCTTAGCTCTTGGATGATTGATGTTGTTCTTGCAACCCTGGGCACAACAGTAACATGGTAGCCTTAGCATTGCTGCTGGTTGTGTTCCTTTAAGTGAGTCTGGTCCTTTCCTAAATTCGGATCCATGCCCCCACATATGCATCTGCAAATTGTCAAGGTTCTTGTTAAATTGATCATAATAATCAAAATAATAAATTGAGTAAATGACTGTTAGATACTTCCATATTATGTTTAACAGTATGATTAATCTCCTTAAGATACATGTAAGAGGCTTTTTCAATTTTTAAAAGAGAATTGATTATATATTAACTACATGGCTGGAGTTGTGTCTATTTTAAATAATGAAAAAATGTTATTAGCATGATTTCTTTTTATTAAAAGTAGTCAATTAAATTTTTTGATGAAAATTTTCATTTAATAATGTGAAATATATTTTACACTAATAACATTCTCAAGTTTAAGATATATGGGTGAAAAGAAGAGAGGAAAAAAAAGATAAATATAACAAACCTTGAGACAAGAAAAAAACATTCAAAAAATAAATGAAAGTAGAGTTGGAATAGGAAGTAAATATATAATGAACATTTCTAATCCGTGAAGTATGGTTTTTTTTTTCACACTTCTTTGGTTTAATATTAAGTGTGCTGTAGACTTAAATTGGCATACATTGTGTACTTATTTTTAAATATTTTCATATATCATTAATAAATTCTTTTGTTCACAAAAAATCCGAAACAAATTTTATTAAAAGAGGACAATACTACTTTATACATGAGTTTGTTGAACATATTCATTTGTAATTGATCCCAAAAACTTGCTTCAAATTAGGATCATCAACTTAATCCTTAAATAATGCTTTATTTGGAATCCAAATCAAATGTCCTCTTTGTGAGTGATTAAAAGCAAGCATGTAAATAAAAAAAACTAAAAATAAAAAAGAAAACATACTTTCTAATCACAGATTTTGCTTTTTAATTTGAAAGATAAAAGAATGGAGAACAAATGATTTCCATCCACTAATATAACCTACCTATGTTGGTCTTTATATGGACAAGCAGTGGCCATGGTCATTAATTAGTTGTTATTAACTCAATTAAAGGCAAAAAAAGGAAAAGATAAGTGATTTTAGTAATCTAATTAATAGTGATACATAATGCCTCTTAAAGATTGGAAGATTGTGTGCCTTCTCTTCCCTATATAAATGTTTTTTTAAAGGCATAGTTATTGTTCAAAAGAATTTGCTATGGTAGATCTTGTGCTACACTGCATGCATGCCTCAAACACCTACGATTAATTAGTTCCTATATGCTGATGAAGTTTCCAACCCAAAAGGACAAACATACACACACGGAAAGAAAAAAAAGAAAAGCATGAAGATATGGAAGTTCAGCTTCCCTTTGAAATCCTATGGTTTAAAAGGAGCCTTTTGCTAAAAGTTGAAGATGGTGGTGGTGGTGGCGGGGCAATAGGCCATAACACAAATTTGTTAAAGTGAAACAAAAAAAAAAAAGCAAAAGAAAAAGACAGTCATTAAGAGTCATGTTTATATAGCTATTAAAGTTCATTTAAATGATTGTTTTAGTCTTCATCATCATCATCATGAAAAACACCTAGTTCAGAGGTAGGCTTGGACAGGGAATTCAAATTCTGAGTAGAGATTTTAGTGCAAATTCCCTTAATTTTATCTGGGCACTGATATTTGTCCTCAGTATATAGTTTATAGATGATACTATCAAATTGAAATTGAAATGAAGTGACAAACATACATATTCACATACTAATTACGATATGTTGCTTGAATGATATGATATAGAATTGCTTGCTAACAGTGAAATCATTGTGAAGAAAACTGATACATATATTATTAATTATTGTAAATCTCAAACAGTACAACGTTCCAAAGGAGCTATGCTTTCAGATACAATACAAAAACAAAAGATTCCATTTCCCAACTTACTATGTGTTGAACTGGTGTTAGATTCTATTTTGTTATATATGGTACTTGTATATAGAGACGAAATTGAAGTGTAAACCATGTGATAGGTATGCGTTTGATATGAAAATCATGCAGGATTTTCTTTTCGAGCAGTAATGAGATGCTTAATTGTAAGTTCCCACACAATATTATTTAGGAAGGTACATCCTTGCATAATTGGTAGTTTTAATTAGGTGTTTCTTTAAAAACAAGTTAATTTATGTGGCAATAATAGAAAATCTGTGTGTGTGTTGCTTACACCAGAAGATGAGAAGCAACTAACCTGCATATTGTTATATCTATTGAAGGTCTTGCTGCATATGGAGCAAGCAAACTGCATCGGTCCAACAAGGATCTGTGCAGGAGTTGGTATCCAAAATCTTCTCTCCTGGTTAAAAGAACAACCCTGGAAGCTTTTCTTCAAGGGCTCTTCTTCCTTTACATGGAAAACCTTCTTCTTATCACTGCCATCATGTTCATCAGAGTCAGGGTCTCCTGTGTGAGGCAATCCAATGTGCAACGCCACAGTCACCTGTTCCACCTTCTCTTCTTTCACTTCTAAACCATCCCTTTTCACTCCATGGTCTTCCTTGAAGGGCAAAAACTGGATCGTTTCTTGGGAAAGTTGATCATGCTGATGAGACAAGGAAGAAGGTGGTGGTGATATTGAACCTGTTAGAGAAGAAGATGGTTCGAGCCACTCAATAAAAGTCGGGGTCTGAAGACCAAAATTCTTGTTTTCTACATTGCACTCTCTAAAACTCATGTTCTTCAGAAGTCCAAGGATCTGTGAAATCCTCTACTCAGAAAAAAAAGCCTATCCAAACTTTATGAAAGAAAGCCTGCACTTATTGATCAATGAAATCAAGCTTTCTTTTCTTTTGCCTTTGAGTGTTTTTTTTTTTTCTCTTCCTTTATTTTTTTCTACCCTTACTTTTTCTCTTTCTCCTCTGTTGGCCTTTGTTTGTTTCTTTTTGGTGAGAGAAAAAGGGAGACTAATTGGTGGGGATAGAAAATGACATGGAAAACAGGAATGGCCAATTTAGTGAAAAGAATCCTGGAACAGTATGAACTCTGAGCTGAACTATGGCAATGTGAAGCGAATGAGTTGATCCTTTTATATTCTCTTTCTAACTTATAATGGAATTTGACCCACATGCCCGCATTTTCTCACACATTAACCTTAAACAAATGATTTCAAATAAGAGGATGAAAACAGATATAGACGCATTAGGTCAATACCTAAACTCAGAAAAAAGTATTAGAAATGACGAACAATGTTACGAGGACCTAGACAGTATGTTATGTAGTGTTTTATAATATATGTGTCATGTAAACCAACAACACCAACAATAGTATGTGCCATGTTGGTTAAGTTTCATACATCAATAATTAAAAACCAATATAATTCACCCTTAATTGTTGGTATTGATCATGACTTCTGCAAGTACCATGATGTTATTTAATCCAAATTATTCCTTCTTAATTATACACTCAATACTCAATAAGTAAGAAATTACTTAAATCTAGGTATTATGTCATTTTTCAAGAGACTAGAACATTAAATTGCTTAAAACACCTATAAAGCACTTACTGTCTGATTTATGATTAGTTGTTTATTTACGAGGTTCCAGGTTTGAAGTAAATTTTCACAATTTTTTTTTAAAAAAACCAGACTTGGTATGTTCTACATTTTAAATAATCTCAATCAATGAATTTTTTAATATTTATATGCCATAATATTAATTTAAATTGATAATCTCAATCAATGAATTTTTTAATATTTATATGCCATAATATTAATTTAAATTGATACTATTTATTTTAAAATAGATTAGTTATTGCTTGGGTCTGTTCAGTATGAGATGGATTAAAGAGATTTGGACTAGAGTACTTATGCATGCATGTGTATGTTTGTGTTCAGGATCATCAAATCTAAGCATATGTCCCTTTCTATAGGATTATTTTTCTAGAATGGATATATGTTATAACATATTATTGTTAATTTAAATTCTCTTTAAAGTCATTAGCTAAAAGGAATTAGATAAGGTTAGCATATGGATAAAACACTCTCAAACTTTGAGACTCTAACACAAAAAGTTAAATATGTTAATTGGACACTAACTTAATCGTCTGGAAAGTACAATTATATTCACTTATTACTTTAATTTTACAATTAACTAGTTATATATAATAATAATTTTGTATTCTCACCCAGATCAAATACAAACTAAGATAAACTCAGTTATTTTAATATTTCCCACTAATACTCCTAACAAAAATTTCCAATTTTTTTTAAATTAGTTAGGTTAAGAATGTATTCATTTTTATAATTTTGTGAGTGTTTTGAGGTATTTTGAAATTGATTAAAGACTTATCAAGATGTTTTACACTTGCTTTTGTTATAATTTTTTTACAAAGAATAATAACAATAAAATAGAATATTTAAGAAATATTCTAACCTATATAAAAAATTTATATGAAGGCCTATAAATAATAAAAAATTAAATAAAGAATAAATCTAGCCTTATTCAGTATATGTAAGACAAATCTTATCCAACAGATCTTTGGCAGACAAATGGCAAGTTCAAATAATTATCTTTCCTCTGAATTTAAATATAAATTCAAGTTTAATAAACTCAAATTTAAACTAATTTCAATTTCTTTATCACTCTCAGTATAATTTATGTTCATTTAGTGGTGAATATCACAGCATGACTAACCTTTTAAGTATTTTATTTATATTTGATTATGAAAAAAAGTAATTAAAAAAGTGAGAGCATGACACTGCTGTTCTGCAAATTAAGCAGTGTAGTACTGAGGATTTTGGAGCTTAAGCTGAACTTATCAGTGATGAAGTCTGAAGAGCTTAATAGTTCTCACCGACAACATACTGTCATCACTTCTTTCTTTGAGGACAAAATGCTTTCACAGGCTCTTATTCTTTGACTTTCACTTATTTACTATGGATGAATATGTTGTCTATACATGAATATATGACAACGCATAATGTTTTTTTTTTTTTTATAATTTTCTTCCTTAGAAAATGTAACTTTATCTGAAGAAAGTTCCTGAGGAACTGATGCAACTTTCCCCAGTTGAGATCAGAAAATTACTAGAAGATATATAACCCTAAAACAGTTCATTACTGTAAGAATTGCAATGACCTAGACTGAGATGTATGTGATCATTCTAAGTCATTTTATTATTCTGTGGAGATTGATCACCACCTTTAACTGAAATTGTAAAACCCTTTGTTCAGTTCTTGTTCGAACCTTAACCTTTCTCCGTGTTTGATAGTGAACAGGTCCAAATCTGACTCGAAGTACATTCACGTACCAATAGGTTACAACAATTTAAGAAAGCTTATATATGTATATATTATCATAGCTAGGTGGTAAATTCAATGAATCATTCACTGAATAATCCTTCAAATTGGGTAATCATCAATCAGAAAGATTAACTTGCATCAATCAAAATCTGGCTGGTTTGTCTTCTTTATATGTATGTTTGTATTCTTGTCCCACGAGAGATGATATCGATATACATAAAAGTGTCCTTTGCACAAGATCAATCGTTTGAAGATGTTTTTGTTAATTGACAATGTAACTGCTAGTCACTAATTAGCGGCAATAAATGAATTGGTGGTCTTGTCTAATTGTCCTACGTACACTCAAATGTTGAAAGAAATCCTGAGTTGCTATGTTAATGTGAGGATTTTGACAATTGAAAGGTAGTGTTGGATTTGTACACATATATACTACTGCTAGCCACGGTAGTAGGTTACCTTGAGACCCTTTTCTTTTTGGCTACATGTCACACTCATACCTTCCCGTGACCACACTTCCTCAATCTTCTCACCTTAGAAAATTTAGCCACTCTTTGGGGAAACCTAAAAGTTACTTCAGCATTTTTTAAAGTAAAGTCATATTTATTATTCAAAACTTTTTACATAATGTGGATATAGAGAAAGAATCAAATTATCCTGTTTAAATAAATCTTTTGTCAGAACTAAGTACGTAAAAGAATTTTTTAAGAGAACAAAGGTGTTATTATCGGTTTATTTGCAACTTATATTGGATAGAAAATAAAGGTAGATGTTGCTTCTTGTGTGAAGATAATCACCCATTGAAATGAAAGTCAAAAGAGGGCAAACTGAACCCTACACAACACAGAAAAAACAAGAAAACAAGAAGAAAATAATTGCATATTATTATTCACTTTCTGAAAAAACTAAAAACCATGTTTAACCATATATAAGTCGATAAAAGAAAAATAAGGTGTAAAAAGAAATGGACCCTAGACTTATATGTTATTAGCCCCTCAAATTGGGAATATATATTTTTCATTCCCAGTTTGGAATGAATGACATTGAAAGTAATTGGAGGTAGGAGTTTGGTAAAGATATTTGCTACTTGCATAGAAGAGGAGATGGGTAGGAGTTTGAGAAGACTAGCCAAGACTTTTTCACAAACTGTGGTAGTCGATCTCGATATGATTTATCCTTTATAGAAGACAAGATTGAAAACAATTTGTATTGCAGACTGGTTGTCACAATATAATATGACTGACTGAACAAAAGAGACTTGAAGATCTTGTAGAAGGTATGTAAGTCATTGTATCTCACAAGTTGTGGCAGCAAGTGCCTTATACTAAGCCTTTGAAGAACTGCGAGATATTGTTTGTTACTTCTTAGATTTCTAGGAAATAAGAGAGTTTCCCAATTAAAGAGAAAAATCAATAATTGATTTTCTTGTTTCAGGGCCGATGGCCCAATTAGAGTCACTAAACGACTCAGTTGAACAAAATTAGAGCAATTGAAGAACATGCCAGACCTAAGAGCAGTTTTAAGGTAGCTTAGAATACGAAAAGCGACTTATTGGTGTTCCTTTGTAGGTGAGTAACAAACTGACTGAGATTGTTTACATTGAAGGAAATGTCAGGTCGTTTGTTGGTCAGAAAAGAAGGCGACCAATGAGTCTTCTATAAGTATAAGACTCGGCTTTAGAAAGTCTGAGACCATGACTAAGAGAAAGCTAAGAGGATTGAATCATAGGTGTAGGCATGGGGCGCACAATCCAACATACCAGTGTCATGTAGAAGATCCAAGGTATACTTGTGTTGACTGAGATGAATACTAGTGTAGTTTCGTGTTACTTCATGGCCCAAACCATATATTAAGTCCTTAAGATTTTTTATTTTGAAGTATTGATCCAAAAGATGAGTGATTTGAGATATTTTCTTAGCATCATTGCTAGTGATCACAATATCATTCACATACACAAGAAAAACAATGGTGTTAGTGTCATGATGTTCCAAAAATATAGAATGATCAACTGAAGATAAAACATAATTTTGACAATGTAAAAAGGAAGATAATTTCGCCTACCATTGTCTCAACATTTGTTTTTTGCATCTGCTATAGATTATGCTATTTTTGCATCTCCTCCTGCGAGCTCCTCTACACTCAAAGATTTTCTCTGGTATTGGTATGACCATGCCACTACCAATACCAACAGAGATCCTAATAAAAAAAGAACTGGACAAAAACTTTTTCACCCTGCAAAACAAAAAGAGTACCAGTAGCACGGTACATATAGCAAAAAGAAAGATAACAAAAAATATAGAGCCCCTTTTTAACCATTTACGCGTCTAAAAATCCCATCTTTTTGCCCATACCCGAAACACCCGCATAGGATTATCCACCAAAGAACTAACTTTTAATACTACAGATACATGTTCTACGACACATGCATCAATCAGAATATGAGAAAACAACCTTTGAAATTTTGTTTGTTATCCATACCCAAGCTCTCAACTATGCCCTTCCAAAAATTTCCTCTCCATCTATTACTCCATTATAAAAAATGACCTTGTTCCTTTGTTCCTAAATGTCTCTCACCACTACCACCCACATGACTTTCCATATCAAATTTTTTAATGTGTCTAAGTTACCAAATCTGAAATGATAAAATTTTTGTTATGTGTCACACTCAATTCTTTAGTCCATTTATTACACCTATCCCAAACGTAACAAGAAACTTTGCATTCAAAAAAATAAGTGACTAGTAGATTCCTCTTCACCTCTACACATAACACAACAATATAGATAATATAGGTACAACTCTTTTCTTAAGATTTACCCTTGTGTGGCTAACCTGTTCAAACTTATTCTCCAAACAAAATGGGCAACTTTAGGTATCACTTTCGATTGAATGAAAACTAGATGTATTGTCCCTTTCTTTTTTATTTATAATTTCATAAGCAAATTTAACAATATAATGTCATTCTTGCTCCCCTTTCCACTTTCAATTATCCCTCACATCTATATACAATTTAATCCATAATCCAGTTTGTTCATGCATGAGTCTCCATCTCCATTTTCCAAGTAATGCCATTATATCTTTTACCCCCCAAACCTCCCTCTCCTCACGACCTACATATTTTTAACCAACTAACCCAATGTATTTTCCTACCATCTTGATCCCAACTTCAAAAAAATGTTGTTGTACTTTCCTAATTTGCTGCAACACCTTTTTTGGAGCCTTGAAAAAGGATAAGAAAAACTGAGGGAGAGTTAGTCTAATGGTTAACCGTGAACAACTTTCTTTACAAGATAGAACCAGTTTCTATTCTTTCTCAATCTCCATCAATTTAGGTTTTCATATTAAGTATCATAATTAATATATATATATATATATATATAATTTCTCACTTTAACAAATTATCTTTTATTTTTATTAAATCATATTCAAGTCTAAAAGCCCAAATCTATTACATATAAGTCAGATTATAAAATTAATTACTTGATTTTACCTTAATTATTTTCTCCCATAACAATTTCTTTTCATTATGCGCACAAATTATCTTTATTTAAACTTTTAAAATTTGCTCCATTTTCTTTTATATATATATATATATATATATATTTTGCACAATATAAAATATAAGTATCATAATTACTTAATTATACTAGGAAGAGAATCGATTGATGAGAGACAACTAACGCAGGTATGCATGAACCGCACATACTGTCATTTCGATTTCATTGACCTACCTCTTCTACTAAAGCAAAATCAATTTCAACTCCTACACTACACATTTGTCATGAAAAAAAAGGTTTTTCATATATCTTAAAACAATTATCTAGTGTTATTCACACAATACTATATTCTTATTAATGATATTATCATTTTTATTAATTTATTACTAATTTATTTACTTTGTGTATCGTTATCTTCTTCATTCATCTCTACAGTAATAATTTCAACTACGATTACATATTTACTTTTAACAAGGTTTTAATCAAAATAAAATATTTTCTATAAGATTTGATACATTATAAGAAAATTTGATATTACAGTAAAAAAATCAATATAAACAAAAAAAAAAACTAAATGATATTGTGAGTGAGCTTTGTTTTTTCTTTATCAGCAAAAAGCGAATAAATAAATATGAGATATTTTAGGGATATCTCAACTTGTATACATAAGACCTGCCTTACACTCAAAATACAGATGCCTACGCTCAAGAAAATGAGTTCCTAGAAAAATTAACAGTCCTCATACAAACCATTGATTCAAGACACCATCTAAGAATGAAAAACAAACGCCTCGCGCTTTGGACAAAACCCATGACCAAGCTTTCAACTGCGACATGTCAAAGATTTCAATGGGATCAATCCTGCCACTCCTGAAAACCTTCTTGTTCCTGTGTTTCCCACAATTCCCCTACCACTGCTATCCACACCGTCCATACCTAATTTACACTTTCTGTGACCCCGCACATCCTAAAGCTTAAGAAATGATTTTTTGGCTCCCTATGACCCGTCGAAGCCATCCCCACCCACTCATAGCACTTAGCCCACACAAGTCAGGCAACTCTACACGTACAAAAGAGGTGAGACGAAGTTTCCTCATCCTCCCCGCACAGACTGCAGATATTGGTGGTCAATCTTATCCCCCTCCTTACCAGATTTTCTTTAAACGCTATTTTGTCTTCCATAACCCTCCACGCCGTGAGTTGAGTAGATGGTTGTGCCTTTAACCTCCAGAAACCCACATACAGATCCCTCTCCACCCCCTTAGAGTCATCCCGAAGAATTTTGTATGCAGATTTAACCGTGAACACAGTTGTCTCTTTGTCTTTCAACACCCAAGAGTCTTCCTTGTCCACCCTTACCCTTTGATTCCTCAAAATTTGCATAAGTTGATGTTCCTAACTCCGTTCCCATTCAAACAAGTTTCTTCTCCACTCTGAGTTTTCTGGCCTCTCCTTAGTTTGCCATATAAAAGAGTCCTTGTTGGAACAAGTGGAATGAAGTCTCGGAAATAACTCCTTTAAGGTTGTACTGCCCGCTTATCTATCTTTACAAAACCTGATCTCCCTCTTGTTCCCTACCTCCCAAGAAAAGTTAGCCTCAAACTTGTCTTTCCATTCGTCGAAAGACCAAACCTCCTTCAGATCCCTCCACCAAAGAGAATCCGAGCATTTATTTCTTTGATTATGTAGATCCTTCCATTTTTTGAATTTATCGTTTGAGTTATCCAGATAAGATTAAACTGTAAAAAGTGGTTTTTCACATCACAATGCAACACAGTTTTCTTAGTGTTTTATTTAGATTGGAAAATGTTGAAAATGCAATGGTTATGTAACGAATTTTTTTCAAAGTTCCTATGGTTGAATTCCAAATAATTGAAGTGTCCTCCAAGAATGAAGCTTCCCATAAAAAGGAAGTAATGAAAAGTTGTCCCTTTCTTGCTAAACTTCTTAAGTGATGGTATAGTAAAGACTTAAGCCATCTAAAATTCTTAATTGGTTGATTAAAAGAGGTTGTGCGTAATTGAAGGACTGGGTCTTGGTGGATCTTATATATGGATGGGGAAGGAATAGAAAAATAAATCTGATCATTAAAATTCAACATAAATAAGTTATAACTTCTTCCTTTCATGATTAACTTCATGATCTATTTTCAACATAGCCCATCAAGTCCACAAAGAATGGGATTAAACAAATTAATGGAGCTAAAATTAGCTTGGTTTGGCTTGACTAATTAAACCTACCCTCATCACTCCAATAAACTCATTTCCATACTCTTTCTTTTATATGCGATGCTGTGAATAGAAAAATTCAAAACTAATATTACCTCTATTCTCACTTAAAAAAAAAAAAAAACTGAGTTTCGGAAGTTAGTGGAAATTAACATCATAACTTCACGTCAAGGTAGGTCAGGCTAAAATCAATCAATGTTAACTTCTAACAAGAATTCTAGAATATTAATAAATTAATGATTTTTTTATTTTAAAACATGGTGGAGTGCATTGACCGTATTAATTACATGCTTATTTCAAGTTAAATTATTGTCTATTTTTTTTTTCAAAATATAAGTAATTGTGCTTTATTATAAACTAAAAGATTAAATATATTTTATTCATCTACTTTCACACGAAATTGAGTTTTATCTTTAATTAAAATTTTAAATTTTTTTAAATTTTAAATTTCTTAAGTACTTCTAGTAAGAAAGTTATTAAAATAAATTATTGTACACAATAAACGAATTTTTAGTATAAAATAGGATGTTTTCATGTTGATTTATCATTAATATAAATA
>Ga0123341_1001506_pt1 | contig 17679 bp, 13 predicted proteins | sample Turbeapinknodule_FD_89959 | JGI IMG/M metagenome (GOLD analysis project Ga0123341, IMG submission 89959) | Root nodule microbial communities of legume samples collected from Mexico - Turtle bean Mexico pink nodule | ecosystem: Host-associated > Plants > Roots > Nodule | place: Mexico: Nepantla...
AAGTAGAAAAGAGAATTATATATATATATATATATATATATCACCAAGAATACATTTGATCAATTAGACAATTTGAAAGCAATTAGTCACTCATGATAGCTTCTCAAATCTTCATTCCTGATGTGAAATTGCATAAAAAGAGTTCATCTGAGCAAATTCTTCTACTAAGAACAAAGTTTTCTTATTTTGTCCAAGTAAACTCAGTAATCTCCCTAATCTCCCTTTTTATCTTGCACCATTAACTTAATCTGGAAAAAATTTGCATGAGCGGAATCTTCTAGCTTGAGCGAGATGCTTCTTTTAAATTTCTCTTCTTTACTTCTTCTTGTGATCCAATCTATAAGTCTTTGCTTAAATTTTTCTAATACTTCACATTCCTCTGAAATTTACACAAAAAATTGGATTAAATTTCTTCATTTGTTTCCTAGTTCAAAATATATAATCAAATTCAATAATTCTCATATTAGGGTAAATTTCTAACATTAAGCAACAATTAAGTTCCAAAGTGTTCAATTTTCTCAATTATAAATACTACACATTGGCACTATCAATATCCCCCCAACCTAGAATCTTGCTTGTCCTCAAGCAAAGTAATTAAATCCCAAAAAATAAGAGTTCTTTCCGCCCCAAAAATGCTTAGAAATCAAATCTATAGTTCAATATCAAAACAACTTATGAAAAGAGCACATGATAAAAGAGAAAAAAATGATGGTGTATCCAATCAATTCAAACCAAGACAAGATAAGAATATATTCAATTTCCAGGTAAATAATTGTTACTCTTTACTGAGAATCAAGCTAAGGAATTTCTCTCTTAATTCCTCATTGGTGAGTGTTTGCCCTCTCTTTTCACTGTTTTCCAAGCTAATTTAAGGTTGTCCTTCATTTCCATTTGATTGCAAACACTTTTACAAATATAAATCCTGAGGTCTTTTTCAGGTTGCAATGAGGTTAGGTTTGATTAATTATTATTTACACTTCCCTTTAGACATGAGAGACCGGAGTAGGTGGGAGAGGGAAGATCATCGGAGAAGAAAGGCAAATTATAAGGCAGGTAAGTATTCATCAACTAGAAACTCAACTATGTTCTTCTTCTCTAATTTCCCAACTAGTCATGGGGAGCAAGACATGTTTAGAATTTTTCAAAAATGGGCTAGAGTGAAAGAGGTGTTCATATCTAAGCGTCCAAATAGATGGGGTAGAAGATTTGGGTTTGTGAGATTCTTCCCAGTGCCAAACGAGGTGAGGTTGGAGAAGCAGCTGGATCAAATCTATATTGGCAACCTCAAACTATATGTTAATCTCCCAAAATACAGGAGAACAGAGGTTGTATATAAGAAGGAAAAGCCAAAGGTGCATGAAAGAGATAAAAGTCATGTCAATGGCTTAGGGGGTAGGTTAAAGGAGAAGGAGGTTTGGCGTGAAAAAACATTTTCAACAGGGCAAGCAGTTCGAAGAGGCCTTTCCCTAAAACAGTCTTATGCTGATGTTGTCCGCATATCTTCGCGAGGTGACTGGAAAGGCCCTGCTTTTGAAACAAAATCAAACACCCCACCATGGTTGGTTCGTAGTGCGGTTGGTTGGATGTCCCCTGATCTTACTTTCGACTCCCTGAAGGAAGAGTTCGTCAAAGGGGGTATGAACAGGGTTAAACTGAGGTTTTTGGGTGATAATCTAGTTCTCCTAACTCCTAGAGAAGGAGAACGGATGGAAGAAATCTTTAAGCTTAACAAGGAATGGTTTCTATCTTTATTTGTTAATATCGAACCCTGGTCTGCAAAATATGAAGTTGACCATAAAATTGCCTGGGTGAGGTGTTATGGTGTACCGGTAACTTTGTGGAATAAAGATTGTTTCTCTAAGGTGGTTGGTGAAGTAGCGTCGTTGGTAGATATTGATGAAAATTCCCTATCTTGGGAGAATCTGGAGTACGCCCGTTTGCTGGTTCGGCTACCTAGATCCCAAAAAGCAGAAATGTCGAAGGGGTTTAGGATTAATGGTCAAGTTTACAACATTTCCCTGGTTGAGAAGGTCTTGAGTCAAGGGAGAGGAGAGTGTTCTTGTCTTGAATATCATATTGGCTCATCGGATAGCATTTCGTCGTCGGAAACTGTTGTGGAGGAAACTTTTACTGAAGAAAACTCCGGCGAAGAAGGTGCTGATCCGAACTAGGGCAATATGCGGTGGGGTGCGGTACCCGATGAGGTAGGGCAATCCCAATTGAAGCTGGAGACAAAGTGGAAGCAGTTTGAGAATAAGGTACAGAGTGATATGGGGTGTCAGAATAAAAGTGGTTTTTCGTTTCTAAATGAAGGAAAACGTGTGTGAGGGGAGTCCGAGGGAGGGGCAGCTTTATCAGCTACTAGCCTAGTCAACGCAGCTTGCACAGAAATTCAACATTGCTTGGTTAACCTAATTGAAGGGGTTCAAGCGTACAGTGCACTCCCTCATGGGCCTAAGCAAGGTGAGGCCCATATAGAGAACATGGGTGTGTTTAGTAAAGTAGAAGGTGAGGGAGGCCCAGTGACTAATTGCAAAGAGGAAGCGGAAGGAAAAGATGGTAACGAGGAAGGGGTTGGAGTATCGACTATGTCTCCACCTCCACATCATTGCTCTTCGTCGAAAGCGAGTGGGAGAGTTGTCCTCTCAGCGGCGGAGCAAGTGCAGGAAAAGGACTCGGGTCTCTCCCCCTGCCATGCAACTCATCAATTCAGCGAGGGACAAGACTCATCGTCAGGAAGTTCTGACCCCCAGCCCAGTGTAAGCACAAACCGACGACGAGAGGGGTGTGTAGGGGGGACAATTAATGGGAGTAAGGCGTTAACCCACACAGAAGCGGCAAGCAAAACCTCGCCGAAATTTCGTAGATTGATGGTGAGCAAAATCTCGCGGGATCATGGTGAGCGAATCGCCCAGCCAAAATGGAGAACCAATGGCGGTATCGGGTCCCTCCATGGGGTAAGTTCTTCATCCAGGTTAAGTCGCTGCTCCTTTGCAGAATCGACTAATGATATCAATCAGTGTAATAGTCGGATTAAGTTAGAATAGCAAGCTGTTGAATCTGTTAGAATCTGGGATTTAGGCCAAAACTTGGGGATGCAATGCTCAGGGGATGAGGAGGGCGTGGTCGGAGAACTGGACCGTTTGGAGGTAAGGGACAACGAAGTTAACAACAAAGTCCAAGGAGGGTAAAAAAAAGTGGGACCATGATTATAGTCAATCTCAAATTAAGAGGGTTGGGAGGGGGGACGAAAGCATGGTACTTGAGACACATTGTGGGAAAGGAGGGTGTTGAGTTCTTATGTTTGCAGGAGTCTAAAACTTCATCTTTTTCAGATTCTAAGTGTTTTTCATTATGGGGTGATAGTAATATCGGTTGGGTCCACTGCGAAAGGGTAAATGGGGCAGGGAGTATGGTAACAATGTGGCATAAAGAAGTTTTCTCGTACGACAGTCATGTGGTTGGAAAAGGTTTCATTGAAATTGTGGGCCAACATCTGAAAGCTAAATGTCAGTGTGTAGTGGTAAATGTCTATGCAGCGTGTAACCTAAAGGATAAGGTTGCTTTGTGGGAAACCTTGACGACTCTTAAGCAATCATATGTGAACTTGGCTTGGTGTGTCTGTGGTGATTTCAACGCTGTTAGGAGTGAAGACGAAAGGAAAGGGATCAGAGGTAGCTCAAGCCAAAAGAAGGAGATTGATGGTTTTAATTGCTTTATTGAAAGTAATGGTTTGGTGGACCTACCCTTTGTTGGTAAAAAGTACACTTGGTTCAAATCCAATGGCACAGCTAAGAGTAGACTAGATAGAATCTTGGTGTCTGAAGAGTGGCTCAATCAATGGCCTGCATCCAAGCAGTACGTACAACCGAGAATGGTTTCAGACCACTGTGCTCTTGTGTTGAAGTCGTGTATTAAAGACTGGGGGCCTAAACCGTTCAGGTCTTTAGATGTATGGCTTGCAGAACCGGGTTTTAAGGCGCTGGTAAAGGAAAAATGGGGATCATATCTTGTTCATGGCAATAGTATGTCCATACTTAAAGATAAATTGAAGCTCCTGAAGGCTGATATAAGAGTGTGGAATAAAGAAGTGTTCGGCTGTATGGAATTTAATAAGAAAACTATTGCGGCAGAAATAGAGGACCTAGATGACAATGATGTTCTTAAGGAGAATGGTAAGATGAGAAGAATGGAACTGTTCAGCCAGTTGGAGTTGGTTGAGAAAAAGCTAGACTCTATTTACAGAAAAAAGGCGAGGGGGAACTGGATCAAGCATGGGGACATTAATTCAAAATTCTTCCACAATGCAATTAGATGGAGAAGACTTAAGAATGAGGTTAAAGGGGTTGAGATTGGCGGTCTGTGGTGTGAGGAACCGGAAGTTGTTCGTAGGGAAGCAAAATCTTTGTTTGAAAAGCGTTTCATAGCTACACAGGACTATGGCGTTAACCTGGGTTCGGTGGACTTTAAATCCCTGTCTCCTGAGGTGAGCAAGAATATGATAACTAGCTTTTCCGAGGATGAAGTGAGGGATGCTGTGTGGCAGTGTGGAGGGTCAAAGAGCCCGGGTCCGGACGGGTTTAACTTCAACTTTATTAAGTCTTGTTGGGATGTGATCAGGTCTGATGTTATGGCAGCGGTGCACTTTTTTCACGCTACGGGAACCTTTCTGAAAGGTTGCAATGCCTCCTTCATTGCTCTTGTCCCCAAGGTTAGGGATCCTTCCTCGCTTGACCAATTTCGTCCGATATCTCTTGTAGGTGTTATTTACAAGATTATCACTAAGATTTTGTCCCGACGCATGAAGAAAGTTATGTTGATGATCATTGATGATTGTCAGTCTGCCTTCATAAGCGGAAGAGGTCTAACGGATAGTGTTGTTATGGCTAATGAAATTTTAGAAGAGATAAAGTTAAATAGGAGGAGTGGGCTCTGTTTTAAGGTGGATTTTGAAAAGGCGTACGATTCTGTGAGGTGGTCTTTCTTGTTTGATATGCTTCGGAGGTTGGGTTTTCACGATAAATGGATCTTGTGGGTTAAAGGGTATATGGTGTCGTCGTCTGTATCTGTCTTGATCAATGGGAGCCCTACGGAGGAATTCAAACCATCTAGGGGGTTGAGATAGGGGGACCCCCTAGCTCCCTTCCTGTTCTTAGTGGTAGCTGAAGGTCTAGCAGGGTTGGTGAGACAAGCGTTAGGTATGAACGTTCTCAGGGGTATAAAGGTGGGAAGGAACAGTATTGAGTGTTGCTTACTTCAGTTTGCAGATGATACACTTTTTATGTGTGAAGATTCCTTCTCAAATATTTTTGCTATCAAGGCCATCCTTCGTTGTTATGAAATCCTATTTGGTTTGAAAGTTAACTTTCATAAATCGAAGTTGGTAGGCATTAGTGTCGATAGCTACGCCCTGGACACCTATGCGAAGACCCTAAACTGCAATACCATGCGGCTTCCCTTTAAATATCTGGGCGTCGAAGTGGGGGGAAATCCGAGGAAGAAACAGTTTTGGGAGCCGGTAATTAAGAAAATTGAGTCCAGACTTAGTTCTTGGAAAGGAAGATTCTTATCTATGGCGGGTCGGATTTGTCTGCTCAAGTCGGTCTTCACTGCCATACCTTTGTTTTACCTTTCTGTTTTTAAAGCCCCTGCAGCAGTACATGATAGCATCTGTAGTTTACAAAGAAAGTTCCTTTGGGCATGGGGTAGTGAAAATAGAACAATCTCTTGGTTAAGTTGGAAAAATGTTTGTAGGCCTCAGGAGGAAGGAGGGTTGGGCATTAAAGAGACTAGGTGTTTTAATGCGGCTCTTTTGGCAAAATGGAAATGGAGGATTATGAGTGATGAGGGAGGGAAATGGAAGGATATTCTTGTGTCTAAATATGGTACAGAAACAGATAGAGGAGAAACAAGGCAGAGATACCAATCACGGTGGTGGAAGGACCTAGCTAAGGTATGCGGTGAAGGGGATGAGGAAGATTGGTTCCACAAGGCTATCTTGTGGAGAGTAGGTGAGAGGCCTAGTCCGATTTTGGGAGGACACGTGGTTACAAAATAACAGCCTTAAAGCTCTCTGTATCTAGTAGCAGGATCTGAGAAGAAAATAAACCCAAAAGGGTACTGGTTGAAGGCTCTCTGTATCTAGTAATAGCTAACAACTTTCACCAAGGTCACTGGAGCCTAGGGGTTGTCTATGTAATCGAGGGGTTTTGTTAGTATGGAGAATTGGAACGAGAACAGATTTACTCCGGGTCGTAATTATAAGTTGTTGCTACAAAGTCTGGATGTCCGATCTCATTTATCAAGTCTTTAAGGTCTGCTAGGTTTGTTGGAGAGGAGCATGGGCCTTAGGTGGTTTTATTGACTGCTGCTGTTAGTTGGAGTGGAGGAAGCATAGTTTTTAAGAAGGCCGAAACGGTGGGTGAGTGTGAAGGGAGACTTTGATGATTCTGCAATGTTTTTGAACCCAAGGGGTGCTTCATGGTGCAGGGAATCTGTTCCCATGTTTTCAGGTGGTGTTCGGTGCTTTATCCATGTTAAGGCCACGTAAGTAGGGTGCAGGGGTGTGAATGTTGTGGCCAAGTACATAAGGTAGGCAATCCATGGACACCTAAAAGGTTACAGGGGTTACAAGCAGGTGCTGGCAGGTGGCATGCAAAAGATGGAAGATTAGAAGTGCAACATGTCAAATTATATGGATTACCTAAGATTCTGTTCAAAACAAATAGTTGGGTCACAATTCCAATGCCTGGATCCTGGTTCTCGAGATACAGGTTGAGTATTTGGGCCAAGGTATTTGGTACATGCTCTTGCATGTTTATGGGTGGCTAGAATTGAGCTATAAAAGGTGTTCTTTATAGCCATGTGGAGTACCTTGTTGGGACGTTTCTTCCTGCTTCTGCTGCATATCTCCATATTCCTTTGCACTTTTTTTCGGTTTCCCTGTTGTGCTGTCTGATGTACCCATGTTGACCTATAACTTTGTTCCACATTGGTTTTAACAATATGTGTTGTTTGAGGTTTGTATAAGGGTTGGGACATCCCTGAAATGTCCCGTTTAATTTAATTTTAATTCTTTGCTGACCAAAAAAAATGAGGTTAGGTTTCAAAGAAGATTTGGTTTTTCTCGGATAACAAAAGGCACACTTAACAAAAGATTAGCATATTTGAAATTCAATTTCTAATTGTGTTATCCATTATCTCTTCCATAAGATTGATCCACACTGCTTCCCTTTTTGTTTTTGTAATCCCCATTTCTTATTTATTTTGTTTTTTTTTGTTTTTTTTAGAAAATAGAATGAGAATGTGGATTATTTTTTTGTCATTCTCAAGATCCAAATCCAATTCTTCTAATTATAGAATTTTGAATTGCACCTATGCTCTCCTTTGTTAGCATACCACAAGGTAGGACAATATATGTATATAAAAAACTAGGATGCAATAAAACAAATTTCAGCTAAAAAAGGATTATTTTTCTACACATTTCATTATATACTGCAAATGTCAGTTGTTTGGCCCTGAGTTTGCTCACATCCAACTCTATCAAACATGCCTCAATCATCTCCATGATTGGTTTTGTGATGAAAATTGACTAAAAAATTAGGCAACCTCAATTAACTCTTCACTAGTGAAAGTCTCCTCAAACTGTTTTAAGGTTTCACACCCTCACTTGGTTGGCTAATTTTAATTCCTCCTTTGTTCTCAATCATTCCTTTCAACTGTTTACCTTGTTCCAACTTGTATACATTACCATCCTTCCTCAATCTAAGTGATGGTTTCAGCCACATATTTTTTCAAATTTAGTCCGTGATCAATCCATTTGGTTGTTCTAATTTAGAACTAGGGTTTGATTTCTTTTTCTAGAAAATTTGACTATGACTATTCATTTCCAAAAAAATAAGTTATCATCATCAATCTATGTACAAAATTTCACAAAATATGCAAACATCAGCCAATATTACTAAATTAAGTTTACAATCAACAAAAGTTCAAGTAAGAAATATTAAACTAAACTACTAAAGTCTACTTACTAAATTAAAATACTTAAACTAAATTAATACTGAAATTAAAGTTAAAGAAAATGATAAAACTAGTTTTTTTTTGTTCACTCATGAGAAGTATCAATCTCCTTTTATGATTCTGTCAAACTCTGTGAAAAAATCATCATTCTAGAACTGGTTTGAATATTCATTTGCTGTTGCTGGTCCAAGACCCATTTCTTATGCATATTCTACATAGAAGTCAGTAAAATCTTTCTCTCCAGCTTCCATTTTAGTGCATCTCCAACTCTATTCCCACTCCAGATGCTCCTGCCTCCCCTGAAAAATTGTGTCTGTCCCCAGGCCAAGATAGATAATCATTAAATTCAATGGGTGCCAACCACTGATTATTTAATACCAACTGTGGATTTGGTGTGACCCATTTGAACATGTAAACATAACCATCTTTTAGTCTATTCCAATATTCAAAACCAAAGTGTTCTATATCATTGGCATTTTAACAAACACTTGGTATGCATGATGTAGAATGACATTGAATGAGTAACTTTTGGTATTCTAATCCATGGAAAACAATGCTTAACTTCGAATAAACCAAAACAACAATCATATTCATTATAAAAACATTCAAATATAAAAAAGATTGAATCTTTGAGTTTGTGGCAATTTGGGATGAATCCCTAAAATGAAGAGATAGAGAATGGCAATGAAACCATAGGGAATGACATATTTAAACCATAAAGTACTTCCTGGATAGTGGAAGTTTATATGAAATGCTTGAATGAAAGAAATCTATGGAAGAAAAGTTATAAAACTGGAGATAAATAGGGTGCACTGGGTTTGAATGAAGTTTTAAAATAGTAAAGTTTTGAGTTTTTCTTTTTTTACCCCGCATCTCCACCATCAGCAACGTAACTTTTTCTAGCCCATGCTAGGTCTGTCTCGCTCAAGCTAGATTTAGGCTGAGAGCAACAACAATTTTTTTTTATTTTCTTTTCACTTTCGCTCAAGCTAAGAGTGACTTGCTTAGGCGAAAATTTGGCCAAGAGCAACACATTCTTTCTAGCTCAGGCGAGGTCATTTTAGCTCAGGCTAGAATTGTGTAACAAAATTTCTTTATTTTTCTTCTTATCTCGCTTAGGCTATAAGAACCTAGCTTAAGCAAAAATTACCCTACAATGAAATTTTCTTGAAAATTTTCATTTTGTCAATAGTTTCAAACCTTTTTAAACTTTCTTTCATCCTTTCATTTCACCTAACATTTCAAATCTACATGACCATTACTCAATTCCCAAATATAAATTGGTTTTAAGGACATAAAACATACTACTAAATCAAAAGAAAAATTAAAGACACACTTCAAAATAAAAAATTGGGTTGCCTCCCAGCAAACACTCGTTTAACATCATATAGCTTGACGTCTGATTCAATTAAGGGTCATTCAGGTGGATCATAGTGGTGTGCCTTTTAACTTCACCACCAAAATAATATTTCAATCTTTGTCCATTGACCACCCAACTTCTTTTTAGGGCAGGGTCTTCCAATTCCATTGCTCCGTATGGCTTTACTTGCTTGACTTGGAATGGTTCTGACCACTTTGATTTGAGTTTTCTAGGGACAAACCTCAACCTAGAATTGAATAACAACACCAATTGACTTGGTTCAAAAGTTATTTTCAAAATTTTTCTATCATGATAAAATTTGATTTGATCCTTATAAAGTTTTGAAGATTAGTAATCATTGAATCTCATTTCTTCAAGTTCATGAAGTTGTACTTTTCTCTTCTCTCCAGCAACTTTAGGATCAAAGTTTAAGAACTTAATTGCCTAGTATGCTTTGTGTTCCAATTCCACCGAAAGATGGCATGCCTTGTTATATATCAATTGGAATGAGACAAAGTTGTAGGTGTCTTAAATGTTGTTCTATAAGCCTGGAGAGCTTCATCAAACTTGTTTGATCAATCCTTTATGGAAGAGGATACTATTTTTTCCAAAATCTTCTTATTTATCCCCTTTTGAACTCGATGCTTTTATTCTAACAATTGACATCAAGAGCTGGTTCATGAAAAATATTCAAGATTTGATCTTCTTTTTTTTTGAAAATGGATGATAACAAAGTTCTATTTTCTAAAGGTGCATTTATTAATAGACTATCCTGTATAAAGATGTCAATTATCAATTTTGGAAGGTCATAATGAAAATATTTATTGATTGTATTGATAAAGAGATTTGAGATAACATAGTAAATGTTTTTCTCTTACTCTTTCGACTAGCAAATACCTCTTTTTTTAAGGCATGAGTTTTTTTTTTATACTTAAGACTAAGAGACAAAAGAAGTTTGTAATATCATAATATGATTCGTTCATTAATAAAGAATAAAAATATATTCAAAAGTATATTATTTTAAAAAGAATTACTAAAAATATAATTAAACAAAAATATTTGTAACTAAATATTTTTTTTTTAATTTTTTAAAAATATTTCTTATAGTTATAATTAGGAAATATTATTTTTTGTATATCAATAGTAGAAGCCTTATGTGGTTTAAATAGGAAAAATCTAGATAAATCTTTACAAAGAAAATATAAAAGGGTGTCCAAGTCAAAACAAGAGTGTAAGTAGAAAACAAGAAGTCAGCAGCCCAAATTGAAGCTTATATTGGACAATGTCTTCCTGCATCCCATAGTTTCTTATTACACCCCATATTTTCTAGAATTTCGAATAATTTTTTTCATTCCAAATTCTAAAATCTAAAATACAATTTTTCTATTTAGACAGTAAAATTAAGAGAGATGACATTAAAAGTGGAAAGTTGTTGTGGCAGTGAAAGTTAGACGTGGAGATTACTGCGACTCTAAAAATTAGAGGTGATGTGTGCTCAATGTTGAAAATAAAGAAGAGAGTAAAATTATAATTTCACTTATTCAGAGGAAGTGCTGGAAGAAATTGCCCTTATATTGCTTGTTAATTCTCCACCAAGAGAGCATGAAAGACATGAGCAAACATAGAAAGTGTAACCCTGATTTTGGCTAGATTAACATTTAATTTGAGACACATTTGACTCTCATTTCCATGTGAATTTTAACTTTCATCATTCTTTATAAATATGTTCTACTACCATCCTTTTTTAATATTCGCACGCACACCTCACATGTTATTCAACCAAACGCCTTTATGTTAAAACTCAACCTCTTTGAATTGTTTATCACAATCTTAAAACACTTAAAAACAAGATTATTTATGCACTGAAGGTAAACCATTTCATTTAATCAAATCTATCCATTTCATTTAAATTTTATCATAATTTATTTCTTATATTTAGCTTAAAAAAGGGTTTCAAAGAGATGCTTTAAAATTTGTTTTGCAAAATTTATTTTTGGAATTTCAAAAAACAAATTTTAAATGTCAAAAAATAATTTTATTTTTTTGAAAATATCTTTATTGTGAAGGGATTGAATGTCTATATCCATGAAATGTTTAATGAATGGACGAAATTAAAATTTATTTAATAGATAAATTGTTTATTTTTTTCAATAAATCAAAATAGATTTATAATTTTTTTTATGTTATCTGTTATAATCCAAAAATGAAATTTATCATGATTATTTTTCATCTCTAATTGTACATGATATATAAAGTCTTTAAAGAACCCATTATTAAGAAAGTAATGTGTAAAGAGGATAAGGATAAAGAGACAAAATTCTATTGATTGTTCTTTTCATTAATGTTTGTATATGGACTAATTGCCACAACCAGACATGGGACAGCAACATGCTTGCCGACTATGTCCCTTTTTTCTTATTTTATTTTTTTAATCTAGTTTATTCTAATACCACTTTGTACAGTGAAATAATAAAGATTTGTGTTGTTTATACACTATTTCACACTACAAATATAATGTTTTTTAATATGATAGATAAATCATAGAACAAAATAGTAAGTATTAATTAATTAGATGTTTAAATCAACTAATATGGTTTGGACATATTTTAAAAAACTATGATGTTTAGTAGGATTTAAAGAATAAATAACTTACAGTGTTATTTAATAATAGATTGTTACATACTGTGATTATATATGTAAAAACTTTTACAAACTCATGTTTTACTTTTATTCGTGACAAGAAAAACAAAATCATAAACCTTAAGTATATTATTCATAAGTTAAGTCTATTATTTTTATATAATAACTGTTTAAAAGTCGTACTTATTTTATATTCCTGTAAATATAGTAATAATGGATATATGTGTTTGTACATATGTTTTCTAATGTCTTGTTCTGCGTTTGGTCGTTGTTACTATTTGGGTATTGTTTGACATTTTTTTTCTGTTCTTATCAATCAATAACTACTTTTAATACTATGAAGTTTGACATACTCTAATTTTTACCAACCAACCACGTCACTACACCATTTCGACTTGTTCAATGCTAGCAATTAATCTTCTTAGGTAGAGTTGGGTATGTAGATAGACCTCCTTAATTAAGCCTACACCCATATAAACTTGCACAATAATAAAAAAAATTATCTATAAACTGCATTTTAAATGGACTTATTTTTTGAAAAATCATATCCGTCGTTCAAAACCCACAAGTTAAATGGGTTAGCACACATCCAAAAAGATACATTGATATTTTTTAATATTTATTTGCAAAGCAACAATATATTCAATTCATTTAACAATGCACACCAATAGAATTGAATTCGATTTAACATTTTTGAAAACTCTTTATTATTATGATTACAGTGTAAAATATAGAAACAACTACTCTTAATTAAGTGCGACTTTACGAACAGACGCACTCGTAAAAAATGAGGTGACATTTTTGAAATTAAGTTCATTACAAATGCGACTATTTGTAACAACCGCACTCGTAAATCAAGTGCTTTGATTTATAAGTGCGACTATTTGTAATGAATTTATAGGGTTGTGCCTCATGCCTCATATTTAACTTAGTTGGACTTGGACTAAGTGACTTTTCGCCTCGACGTGATCGGACTCGCCTAGGCGAGTTGGACGAAAATAGACCCAAAGTCTCTGGAGTGATCTCGCCTAAGCGTGACTCAGCTTGCTTGGACGAGATCCTCTGGAAGCTTCTGGCTGAGACGAGTGTTGGAGCGTTCCAACTTTCCCTTTTTAACTTTGTATATTCTCAATTTACCCTTTCATCTCTATTTTTCCCAAGATCCTGGAATTAACACAAATTTGAGAATACATAGTTCTTATTCATATTATAATCACAAAATATGTAAAAAGGTTTAAATTCATAAATTATGGGTTATATATTATAGTTATTTTATCAATTAATATCCATAAGTACCTGAATTTTAATATGAAATATAACTGAAATATGACAGTTATCAATTGCCAAGGCCTTCGTAAAAGAACATGTGTTGCTTCCATGGGCACAACATCACATAATACCTCATCTTTATATTTTCCAATGGATAAAGCTATTAGAACTTGTTTGTTAACAATCAATTCACGCTCTTCACTAAGCCATTGCAATTTATAGGGCTTTGTATGAGAGATAGTGGGTAATTCAAGTTTCTCCACTACTCTTGTACTTGCCACATCTGTACAACTACCCCCATCAACTATCATGGAACATAAGTTGTTGTTGATAAGGCACTGGGTATGAAAAATATTTTCCCTTTGAGTTTCATCAAATGGTTTTTAAACTTGACCCAACATGTGCCTTACCACTAACAAGTTACCTTCACATGATATTTAACACTCGTTCTCACTTGAGTATTTTGAAGAGGAAGGGGGGCTAGATCTAGAGGATTGGGAACTATGGTCACTCACTACTATCCCCCATTTAACCATCAATGTTCTTTTACTAAGGCAATTTGTAGCAATGTGCTCAAAACCTAAACATTTAAAACACTTTCTACTTATGATTTTGGTAGGTGATTTAGGAGTAGAAGTAGAAAGGGTGTCTTTAGAAATTCTATGTTGAGAAATGGGTTCTTTTGAAAAATTGGAAGGAGAAGCTTTGTTTTGAAATTTATTTTTGTCATTCCAAGATGATTTTTAAAATCCATCATTATGAGTATTTTTGAAATATTTTTTTTTAAATTTGTTATGCAGCCTCGATTGCTATGTGAACCAATTTTTCCAAAAATGTATACTCGTAAAATTTTACAACATCTTGTATTTCTCTCCTTAACCCACGTACATAGGTAACTATCTTTGACTCATCAATTTCATGCATATTAACCTTAGTCAAAGTAATTTCTAAATCTTTGAAGTATTCTTCTACAATCCTATTTCCTTGATGAAGCCGTTGAAGCTTCAACAATAGTTCATTCCTATAATGAGAAGGAACAAACCGCTGCCATACATTGCTTCAAATCATTTCAAGGCACCACGTTTGGCCTCTTGTTTAGCCCAATGTCCATTACAATTTTATGTCACCATTGTGTGGCATAGTCCTCAAACTTTAGGAAAGCTAATTTTACACATTGATCCTTGATAAGTTCCTAATTTTAGTAATATTTTATATTAAAATATAGGCACTTATGAGTATTAATTGCTAATTTACATAGAAAAAAATCCCTAATTTATGAATTTATACCTTTTTACCATTTTTATGATCTTTATTTGAATAAGAGCATCTTATTCCCAAATTTGGTGTTAATTTCAGGTTTTTATGGAAGAATGGAGATTTGGACTTAAGCTAAAAGGAGAAAGTTGGAAGGCCCAGAATGCACAAAAAGAGAAAGAAAGTCCAACTCAGAAGCGAGAATGCTTCAAACAAATTGGGCCATTTTATGTTTTTATCATTAAACCCATCAACGTGATGCATGAACTCACCTAACCCTACTAAATTAGATTAAATAGGGGGCTAGAGGCACAACCCTGGTGTGCAAAATTGAGGGGAAACACCATTGAGTGAGTTGTAACCCGATTGGGAGAATACAAGGTTTGAGAGAAACATTAAAGGAGGCAGTCTCCAAGGAGAAACATCCTAGATCTTCTTTTCATGCTCTCCCTGCTTGTAATAGTCATCATGTGTGGCTAATTCTACGCTTTGGGATTGTGAGTAATCTTTTCAAACTCTTATGTATTGAGGTGATATCTAAACAAGAAATTTTGATTGATAATTGGTATTATTATTTTGTTTGTAATGCTTAGTTTACCGTGATCTAGAATCTTATATTTGATTGGAAAGTACTTCTAAGGTTTTGACCTAAACAATAATGCTTAACATATTTGAATGCTAGGAATAGATTTGAAATGTTAATTGCTATCAACATCTGATCTTAAGGATAAGTTGTTTTTATAAATATGGGAGTTATCGATATTTAGGAAGCATCTTAATAATTTTATATGCGAGGAATCAATATAAATGATGTTTATACGGGAATCAATATCAATCAAAGAGCACAATATTGTCATGCTAATCAAAATACAAAAGAGTGAAAAAGATGAAACCGAATCCCTATTTTTTCAATTGAAGCAACAACTATTTGACTTGTTTTCTTGTTAATCCTTGTCATCATAACAACTCTCATCAAACTTTTATTATTCTGTTTTATATTTATTGAATATTTTACTTGATTATTCAATTGTTCCTTAGGGACACATTATTACTTCTGACAACGCGGTACACTTGCCGTAAAAAGTCATCAAGCCTCTTATACACTAAAAATCTATTCTACCTTAGCTTCCCATCCTAGATATACATTAGGATCACTATCCCCATTAAAAGATGGAAATTTTACATATGACATGGACTTCTTGGATTGATGATGATGGGGCCTAACTTCATAATTTTGCACTTTCCAATCTTCATCTTCCTCTTCTTGACTTCCATAGTACATATGGTATCATGTTTCTCTTCTAGGCTCCCATCTCTTTTCTTGGTTTTGCTTATCTTGGAACTGTTCTAATCTTTGCAACCTTTCCATCATTTGCCTTATATTTTCTTCCTTTTGAGCCAAGCTCCTCTTAGTCTCTTCAAGCTCAACCATAAGACTTGCCTTTTGAGGAGAAAGCGGCTTGGATGATTCCCTAAATGAAAAGTGAGACATAATTGCACAAACAGGTTCAAACAATTAGTTTAATACAAAGTTTTAAGCACTCTTCTCGCGTGTATCACTCGGCCTTTTAGAAAAAGATGATGAAAGGTTAAGTTCACTCTTCACTCAACTAGTCACCAAGAAAGGTCTATTATCCAAAGAGTCCACACTTGAAAAAAATTGCTTCAAATGAAAGATGACACAACTCTTATGAACTCACTCAAAAAGGACTCAACAAAACTTCAGAAAATTTAAAGACAAACAAGAAAAGTATAGAGCAAGAAAGCTAAACCAAATTCGAAAATAAGATGAAGACAAAACTTTTAACAAGACAAGCAACAAAAGCAATTTTAAGACTGAAAGAAAACTTACTCAAATTTAACTATGAATTTTAATAAAATACACTAAAAAGAAAGGATCAACTCCACAAAATATGTACACAATTTTCCATATATCAAGAATCCTTTTTAAACTATATAATTTGAATGGTGAATGCATACATTTTCATTTTTTTCTTCACTTGTTTTTCTTTGTCTTGATTCAAATTGTACTTTTGTTCATTTCATTAACTTTTTTTCTTTTCAAATTCACATTCAAACTTTTGTTTCAAAACTTTTTGGATTCAAGTCATATGAAAACTTGCATTCTTTTGTTCGGAATTAATTATACCCCTTTAAAGTAACATCTATTTTTTTAAACAATTAAATCAAATAAGTCGAAAGATATAAACTCCTAAAACACAAAGAACATTAAGACTCAAAGAACAATGTTATGGAAAAATTTAAGACAACACTTAACATGAAGAAAACATAGCTTGACAAAGGAATTGAAAGGCGGAGGAAATGAAAGTTGACAAATAATTAAAAGTTGAATTGAAAATTATAGTTGAATGATAAAAGCGGGAAAAATAAATTGGTGTTGAATTTGTAAAACGGGAATTGAAAGGTGTTGGAAAATTTAGAACAAAATTGAAAGGAGCAGAAATTGAAAGTGTTATCAACTCAAAACAAATTTAAGCTCAAGTAAGCCAAGCTCCGATTACCACATAATGTGAATTGATTTAACAAATGCACACATTGAGTTTTTGGTTTTGCTTGTATTAGAGTTTTGATTACAGAATATAGTGAAGACTTCATGAGGATTGCCACTGGACACAAACTTAGCCAAGTGGTTAAGTAAGTGTGAAGGTTCTCTTCGAAGAGAAAAAAAAGAAAAGACACACACAAAGAATAATGGAAAACGGAATTGCACATTATAATTGAGAGAGAATTGACGGAAGTGGAAGAAAATTGAAAGAGATAAGAGAAAATGGATCTTATGTGCTTGTAGCATCCATGGAGATGGAGTGATGGAGGGAATCACGCCACTTGGAAGAGGAGAGCTCCAAGATGAGTGAGGAAGGGAGTTGCTACTTGCAGCATTCTCTGCTAAGATAAGACCTAAAGGAAATAGTCACTTAGAAATTCACTCCAACAAAGTTTCTTCACTCAAAATATAGTGTGTTTTACTAGAGAGCAAGACACTCTTGTTAAAGCAAGTGGTGTTCAATGTTTTGAAGAATCCAAATCCTTTGAAGGATGATGAAGCCTCTGCTTTGCTTGATGCTGCTGTGCTGGTTTAAGTTTTGTTCTGGGGTAGTTTAATGTTGTAATCAACC
>Ga0123341_1001507_pt1 | contig 17677 bp, 17 predicted proteins | sample Turbeapinknodule_FD_89959 | JGI IMG/M metagenome (GOLD analysis project Ga0123341, IMG submission 89959) | Root nodule microbial communities of legume samples collected from Mexico - Turtle bean Mexico pink nodule | ecosystem: Host-associated > Plants > Roots > Nodule | place: Mexico: Nepantla...
AAATATATTTTAAATTATTTTTAATATTTTAATTAGATAATTTAATAATGATTTAAGTTATTTTTTATAATTTTAAAAAATATGAATATACAATGCAAGAGTTCTTGAATTTTCCCAGTGGTAATAAACAAATCAAAATTTATTTTTAAGTATTTCAAACAACAAATTTGTGCTATCTTATTGCGTGTTAAAAAAATCGTTTGTAATATTTTGACTTGCTAATAATCAATTTAGAAAATTTAAAATTATTCAAAAGTTAAAACAGAAAACATAGAACAGCCATTTTTTTGATTTGATTTTAAAAATCAATTATATTTATTTCAAGATTTTTTTTCAAAGATAAAATGTGTAAAAGCAAACAATAACTGAAAAACATAAATATTGAACAAGTGTGTTGTGTTACGATAGATGTTTTCTTCTAACTCATGAAAAAAAAATGTATTATAAAAAAATCACCTCTACAACAAATAATTTACATATAAATTTATTAGATAATCACATCATAATTATTATTATTTTTAATCAACAAACAATAAATAAATACATATAAAATAAATACAAAGGGGTGTTTCAACCCTTATACATAAAGGAATCCGAATAACATTTCTAAGCACCCTACGGTAAAAGCAAACCTATCAATACAAAGCACAAAAATCTTCTACCTTCACGAAAAAAACGTCATACAAACACAAAAACGCTAAACGATTCAACATCAAAGAAGAATTGTGCCTCTCAAACAAGAAAACCAAAAACCAAAGCAAATACAATAAACATAATGCACACTTTTCGGGTCGAGCAAAGGAACGGGAGACCAACCTCTCAATCCACACGATGATCAACGTTTTGTTGCTATAATAATACAAGTAGTTAGACTTTGGACCCAATCTAAAAAAGAAAAATACACCCTTCGAACCTTGTTCTTTAACCAAGTCCATGACTGTACTTGAACCAAAGAGAAATTTTCACTTGCATCCACTTTTGCTTGGTTGAACACTATCTCATTCATATGTTTCCAAATGCACCAAATGATGGAAACTCATACTCATTTCCACAACTTATTACCTTCTTTGCTAAACCAAAAACAATGAAATTGTTCAAAGTGTTCCTTCATAGCAAAATGGTTTACAAAACTGACCTCGATCTAGTTGTGACATAGAATTCCAAACAACATTCGCAATTGGACAAGATATCACAAGGTGGGAAGTTGTTTCCTCATCGCTTCCACATAAAACACACAGAGAATCCACAACGTGAATCGACCTTTTAAGTAGATTTTGTTTTGTAATTATCTTGTCTTGTAATGCCCTCCAAGATAATTATTATCACTTAAGTGTAATCTAATATTAATCCTTAAATGAGATATTATTGATTTTGATAGTAAAGTGGTTATATGTGTGATCAAGTTAAAACCCATTTATTATAAATTTATAACATCTTTTGGATGAAATTTTTTTACAGAAAAATACATTTGTATGTGTCAAATTAAAAGCAATAAGGTTGTTGTTGTTTGGAAAAAAATTGGTTGCATTCTATTTTTGATAATCTATTATTGAGAATTTAGTGTTAATAGTCTAATACAATTAAAAAGACTTTTTCATTTTAAGTATTTTTATCATAATAAATAATATTAAGTTTTGAATTATTTTATCTAAGTCGTTTATCACAAGAGAAGGTGATATGCCATGTTAAGTCATCAAATCATCAACAAGATCAATTGTGAGTGCTTCAAGTAAGTCACTTGCTACATCAAAAGATAAGAAGCATAAAAATAATTGTGTTACCATACAATACATGAATTCATTTAAATTCATTAAATTGTTTAATAGTTACTTATTTTACTTGTGTCTTCCTATGATGATTCTGACACATCAGTACACCCAACAATTAAAGAACTATGATGAGTGCATGAATGAAAACCAATAAAATGTCCAAGAAAGGTATAATTACTTTATTCGTCCCTGCATTTAGGGTCAATATCCAATTTAGTATTGTTCCTGCCAGTTGACCAGAACGTGCTTCGTGCGTAGCTGCGACTCGCGCAACAAGGACACCTTCGTCTTGGTTCCAGATCTTCACCCTACACCGTCGTGAGTACCTGAAACAGAGAGAACAAAGGGTGCCCTCGCGGCCGTTTGCACTCCGACGATCAAGTCAGCAAGTAGAAAACATCAAACACCTCCGTATTGGAGCACCGTAACTGTGATGCTCTGAAGGCGCGTAACTGAATTGTAACTAACTTTTCTCTCTCTCCAATCACTCGTGCGTACAGTGTGTACAAACGTGTAAAGAGTAAAAACGTACCTCACTAAGCTTTCAGAGAAGCTTATATACCTTGGGTTTCAGTACTTACTGCCACGTGGCCTTTATGACTTAATCGCAACTCCACGTGGAAGGCCTTACGACGCTGTAACCCAACTTAGGGAAATCCCAGTGTGTAAGTCTTCCTTCCTCGAAATGCTTTAGGCGCAAGGGGTGACTTCCTGGGTGCCAACTCATGCGCCCCAGCCTCTAGTCACTTGCCCTAGGAGTGTATCAGTCTTCCTCTCGTACCATGCACATGGATTACCCCTGGGCGTGGCCCTCTCCCAGGTCATATCTGTCCCAGGGATTCTCCAGAGGTGGCGTGGGTACTTCACAAGTCAGGTTACACCCTACTGGTACTGGGGATATGGCCTTGAAGCCACCTTTCTTTTTTCTCTATTACTGTTCAGAGGTACCGGGGCCCGAGGCCTCCTCGTCCGTACCGTGGGCTCTTGTTGGGACGCCCCCTCCACGATCTTCCCTACCCGTGGGTATCGGAGGGTGTCATCATCCGAGCCGAAACTTACTCTCAGAATAAAGGGTCGTGCCTTCAAGGTGGGAGACGCTTCAACCTGGCGACGCCCAAACCTGGCGAAGCCTAAAGCGGTCAACCCACTGACTTTCCTCCTTGGGGCCCCCCTTGGTGGGTCCCACCATATGTTTGACTTTGACCTTGGTCAACGCCCGGGGACAGGTCGGTACAAGTACAGTGGTTTTTAAAAAAATCAAATTGGTCCATATGTTTTTTAAAATGTATACAAATTAGTCATTTACGTTAAGTCACATCTTACGACGTCAAGTGTTTCTTATGTGACAGAGAGGTGAGATTGAGAGATGTGACGTGTCAAGATCAGGTGCTAGTGTGGCAGTGGAACCATTGAAATTGGGATTGGAACTGTAGAGGAATTGAATCCCTTCAATATAATCATGCGCTAGCACCACCTTCTTCCTCCGCGACAAAATCGTCAGAAACATAACCACTTCTTCTAGAGATGAGTGACCTAACCCTAGCAAGTGCCCAATCTCGTGCACTGCCACTACTTCCAAATTCACCGTCGTTGACAGTGTCCAGTGTGTCACGTCGCCAGAAACCACCTAATCCTCGTCAGCATCCAGGTGGAACCTCCCATTCGTCGGCGAGAACACGTGTGCCAACATCCCCAAACTATCGTCGAACGGCTCCCCGTCGTCGTGGTCACCGCTGAAGAAACAATCTCGATATCGGTGTTGAAGTACGACACTGTTTCACGAAATGTTAACAACGTCATCTCCACCCGTCAAGCAAAGGCGGTAGCGAAACGCCTTTCACAATGTCGTTAAGGTTTGAGCTTTGACCCATTCACACTTTTCAAGAACAAAAGATGATGAGCTGAGAATAGTGGCAGAAGTAGACGCCATTGTTGAATCTTATCTCAGCCACTACCAACCTCTCTACTACACATGTAATCCCTTTCTCTACTTTTATAACTCTCCAACTCCTATTTCTTTCAGTTGAGGCTCCTTACTTTACACGTGGATGATAATCTTTGCTCTCACATCACACCCCTTTCATGGTTCAAATGCATGCTTTTTTTTCTCATCTTGTCCTATTCCAATGCATTAGTGCACATTCAATGACACCATTTGTTGTTGTTGTTGTTCTTCTTCTTCTTTGTTTACCAATAATTATTAAAATGTTAAATAAGAAAGGGAACTTTTCAATAACTATTAACCAAACATTTTGATTAAATTGAATGCGTCCATTTCAAGGCTTTTCATCTTGGAAGAAGACGTTTTTTGAGTAGAGAGTTATGGAGGCGGAGCCACAAGGATGATGGGTGACACCACGGGAACAACTGTAGGCACAAGCGCAGGGGGAGAGCTCATTGGCATTTCAGCCAAAGGGGACGATGTTGAAGGCTTGGTCGGTGGAGTGGGACCCGCAACGGTGGGAGGAGATGCTATCGACGATGATGCGGAGGTTAAGGCCTTAGGGGACGCCACCACTTGACACGTCACATCTCTCAATCCCACATCTCTGTCATATAAGCAACATTTGACACTGTAAGGTGCGACTTAACAAAAAGGACCAATTTGTATACATTTTAAAAAACATAGGAACCAAATTGATTTTTTTTAAAACCACTGTACTAAATTCAATATGTAGGGACGAATAAGGTAATTATACCATCCAAGAAACTATAATTTCAAAAATAATTACTAAAAGCATGACAAGACAAATATGTTAGAAAATTGTGTAAATTAATTTTATAATGTGACTTATGTTAAATAGATTTTGGGTTTGGGGCTTAAATGTGATTTCATAATATAAAATAATTCATTGGTTAATGTGGGAGGTAGTGCCTCTGCAAAGAAGGTTGTATCACTGTTGGCCATCAAAAAATGGTGTGACGAGAAAATAATTGCAAGAGATAAACTGAGAAAATGTGATTGAAGAAATTACTCACATAGGGACTATCATGGATCCATGTAAGTATCTATCTCTATTATAATTGAATGTATGGTATGTGAGAATCATATATTGTAAGATCCTTATTATATGCATTATTGTAGCTTTGATTTTACATGTGGTATCAGAGCATGATTGCTCAAATTTATGATTATCCATGGATGATGTTTTTTCCCTGTTTTATGAACCCTAATTTAAAAATTATGAATATTGCAAAGAAAATGATAGCATTTGAGGATAAATTTTATGGTTTAATTTATCTCTTTATTTCCACTACGTTATGAATTGATTTCAAATTAAAATCACGAAATCTCAAGTCTTTTGAGGCACCATAACTCATGAATTTTGTTTTATTTGAATGCAAAATATAAGGGTTACGATATTATTTATGGAATTAATTGTATGTTAAATTTGTAATCGTAAAAAATGATCAAAATTGTTATATTAATGATGAATTTATTTCAATTACCTATAGAATGGATGCTAAATTATTGGTTTGTGAGTTAATTGTAATCTATTATTATAAGACATTTATGGATCATCCAAAGATTAATTAATTGTTCTTATAATCAATGGATATGATTGTTAGTAGTGAGTATGCACTATTAACTTGATTTATATATCCAAAGATAATAAATATTTCTAGTTGATGCATATGTCTTACCGAATAATGTTCATATTATTAGCATCATTATGTTTTGTGTATTAATGTATCACCTCCAAAGGAGAACATTAGTATGCATAGAATGTTTATTTGATATATGATTTTTTTTTTGTATGTTTAAGTTATGACTCAGAGTATTAATGTTAAGTATGTGTTAATTCAAGTATTTGTTAATGTCTCTTTACATTCACATGTTAAGTTTATGTGAATGTTCAAATAGACTTAGCCTGATATTTATGCGAATGAGCATAACAAGTAATATGAAATCTACTCTTCCTAAAACTGAAAGTGCAAAAATAATTATGAGATTTATGGAAGAGCGTTCCCAAATTGTTAATAAGTCTTTTGTCGGGAAATTATTGAGTATATTAACTACCATGAATTTTGATGGTTCTCGTACTATGCATGAACATGTCATCGAAATGACAAATATTACAACAAGACTTAAGTCTCTTTGAATGATAGTGGATGAAAGTTTTCTTTTGCAGTTCATCTTGAACTCATTACTGTATGAGTATGGTCATTTTAAAATATACCATGAAAGACAAATGGAATGTGCATGAATTGCACAATATGTTAGTTCATAAAGAGATCAAACTTATGAATCAAGGAAATCACTCAATTTATCATGTGAATAATCAGGTAGTTGGAAAGAAAGTCCATAAGAAACATGGAAAGGGTAATGGACCATTAAAGATTAATGAAGCATCATCTAAAATCTATAAGAAAAATGAAAAATGTCATTTATGTGGGAAATATGGACATTTTCAGAAGGATTACCCTAAATGCAAAACTTGGTTTGAAAAGAAACGAATTCCTTTCAACTTGGATCATAAACCCAAATGAGAAATTTGTTTTCATGAGGAATATAGTGAATGTTCCAGTGGAAGCTATTGGGATTTATCATTTAATCCTTGACATTGAATTTCATTTAGTCTTGTTTATGTATCTAGTATTTCTAGGAATTTAGTTTATTTGTATAAACTGGATGTTGTTGGATACTCTTTTAAGTTTGAGAATAGTTGTTTCAGTTTGTACAAGCGTACTTGCATGATTGGATCTGATACACTTTACGATGGTTTATATAAATTGAATCTTGATAATTTATATGCTAAAACTCTTATGACCTTGCATCATAATGTTGACACTAAACGTAATTTAGTGAATGAATGTTTTGTTTACTTGTTGCATAATGTTTACTGTTGCCATAAATAGTATAGAATTTGTTTGATTTCTTTAATTCTACGCTAAAACCTAACCAAAGTTCCCTTTTGTGTGCCTACGTTGTTTCTAGCTTTAATTTTGTTTTAGTGTCTTGTAAAACATTATTCCAGTGTTGTCACACTTGAACTCTTCAATTTGACATTCTTAATTTGAGTCTTTCTTGATTTGAGTGTTAATTACACCTTTTGAGATGAAATTTCATCCTAGTTTATAATCTAGTAAAAACAACTTTTTTTTAATGTTTATTGTAGGTTGATGTTTGACCCTAGAGGAAAATAATAAATCAACTAAGAATGACTATTGTTATTGAGCATCACTCAGATATGAGGACAAATCCTTCTAAGGAGGGAAGATATTATGTAAATCATTCAGCCTCAAAAGGATTGGCTAAGAGGATAAAAGAAGATGAAGCCTCATGGAGGGAAACACCCATGTTTGAAAACTCTTTTTCTTCTTCTTAATTTTGTAAATAATTGTATAGAGTAGTTTAGAAATATATTTTAGGCTAAGAAGAATAGGATTTTGGGTCTTATATTTTGGACCAAGTAGCATAGAATTTTGGGTTGTTGACCTTCTATCAACAACTCTTTTAAACGTCCACTTATGAAGCTTACAAGTGGCATCACATATGAAGCTTGTCTCCAATAAGGCGCCACATGAGTTTCCAAGAAGGTGCCACATGGGAAGTTGTTCTCGAAGTTTATTTTTCCACTTGTCCACCTCTAATTGGAGAAGACTTTGAAGCTTGGACAACAAGTTATTGATGCCACATGTTAACTTATGAGTGGGGAGGATTTGTGAAGCTAGTGTCACAAGTTTGGACTTCTAGAGTAGTATAAATAAGAGTGTAAACTCATGTAATTTTTAGCTTGGACTAAGAATTGTTATGCTGCCAAAATTCTTGTAGTTTTTTCTTGTTCTTAGGCTCTCTCTAAAGTAGTATCATTTGTAAGACACTTATAGATTTTCTCCTAAGTGTTGACCTAACACCACTTAAGAACACAAACTTCAAATTCCACTTCTTTCTCAATAACATAAATATGCACTTTTACATGTATTCCGTTGCCTTCATATTTCATTAAGAAATATTCAAATTCAAACCAAAATCTCTTGAAGAAAAACTACTAGTTACATGCAAGGTGAAGTTGCATTGTGTTGGAAAAATATGTACATATCCTTTGTCCTGTACTAATAATGCCTTTTTAGTATAAGGTTTTAAAAATAATTTATTAAGCATAAGTCATTTTTGTGATAGGGGATATAATGTTTTGTTTAACAAAGACACATGTATAGTAAAAACTAGTGAGAAAACTCTTATCTTTTATGCAAATAGACAAAGAAAATTGTACAAAATAAAGTTATGTGATATATCAATAAAGGAGAATCAATGAGTATGAAGAATGACCATGCAATTTTGAGGTTAATATCGAAGTTGTTGAAACATGGCCTCATACAAGGCTTACCCAAAATGTTCTTCAAAGATGATCTTCTTTGTAAAGCTTGCATGAAAAATAAGCAATTAAATTGTCATTTCAAAGTAAGATCACAGTTTCCATATAAATTTCCCTTTTGCATGTATAATTTGTAAAAGATGTGGTCTAATTAAAGTAAATGACTATACTAGATGAACATGATTTAGGTTCTTAATACACAAGGACGCGTCTTTATAAACATTTATATAAATTTTGAAAAAAGATTGAAAAGGAAAAATGTTTATCTATTATCTTTAACAAAAATGATAACGAGAAAGAGTCCATAAATGAATATTTTTAATGTAGAATTTAAAAATGTGCAACTTTTTTAAATTAATACCTTCGATCATGATGTAATCCATAAAATTGGATAACTAACCAATTGAATTGGCATGTAGATGATTCCAAATGTTCCCTTTCACATGATGATTTTTTTTTTAAAATCTTTTTGGTTACCTTCTTGTGAATCTCAAAAGTGTGCATTATCATCTCCTATTGTTCCTTATTGTTTGTTATCCTTTTCAACTTTTTTCATTAGGGTCACCATTTAAGTAAAAGAGTGTAGAGAGTAGAAAAAAACCCATATTAAAGTCACTAAGAGATTAACCATAGAAGGAGTCCAAGAACTAAGAATCCTTGTCTTGATGATGAGAAAAATCCCCAAAACTTTCAATTTCTTTTTGTAGAAGTATGAAATCTAAAAGTTTAGTGGATTTGAGGATTTGAGAGGAGATAGTTACCTCCTCTTTAAAGAAGAGATGATGAAGAAGTTAATATATATATAATATTGCGTTTTTAGATAAATTTAGATAATAAAGTGATATCTACTTAGTTTTGAAATTTGAAAAAACTGTATACTATTGACATGGTTGTGCAATGAAAATTAAAATAAAGAAAATAAATATTGTATTTTGGACATTGAATAAATAAATATTTATTTTTATTAATAAAATTTACATTTTAAGGAAAAATATTTATTTTTGTAGTAGTCTAACTTACGGTTCAAAAAATAGTAATTAAGAGTGAGAAACCTTACATCATAACACTTGATTTAAAAACCAACAAATTAACTACGACAAAAAACTAACGATATAATAAATTTTTTAAGAGACTCGTGAATTTTTGTTATTAAAAAACCAATTAACATTTGATACCATCTTAAGAAAGTCCAAAGTAGAAGATTTATTTCTATAAATTTAGGTTAACTTTTTTTCTCTAAGGCCAACCTAGGGCGCGCAGGAGGTAGTTTTTTTGGGATGAGACCAGCCATTCCCAATAAATAAGCATGGAATCGCATCATCGACACTAAAAGCGTGACTGGTACGGTGCGTTTCCGGAGCACAGCACAAGAACAAAGAAACACAGCTTCGGAGTTGAAGCGGTTCCGTCGAAAACCTCTCGTGCCTAGGGTTTCTTCTCTCGGAAGCCATGGGAGGCGAGGAGAAGCGCCACCAGATGATGCAGAACCTCTTCGGCGACCAATCCGAGGAGGAGGAAGAGCTCGACGTCGATTCCGAGCACGAATCCAACCCCCAAATCAATTACCCATCTGTACGCTCCCAATTTCATACTCCTTTTCCTTGTACCGCGTTTGGATCCCTACCCTAACCGTTTTTCCATGTTTTCGCGTTTTGTTTTTCAGGACGAGGGAGAGGGAATGGGGGAGCAGGAGGGAGAGGGCGAGGTGGAGGGTCAGGGCGAGGTGGAAATCGAGAGCGAGGGAGACGGAGAAGGAGAAGGAGAACACGATCGCGAGAGCGAGGGCGAGAGGGAGCAGAGCTCGCAGGAGGTTGAAGTGGGAGAGAGAGAGGAGAGTGAGGGAAGAGACTCGGATAGTGACGCCAAAGATGACGGTTATAGCCAGCGTGGCGTCACGAGTAAGCGCCGGGACGACGTCGTTGAGAGCGGATCTGAGAGGTCGGAGGAGAATCATTACGATCACCACGACGAGGAGGAGGAAGAAGTCGACGAAGCTAGAAGCCCAAGGTATGATGTTTCACGAAAATTGTGGACAAATGTGGCTGAAGTATGTATTTGATATTTCTGGATGGTTGATGTTTTCCATTGTTAGTGTTGAGATGCATGTTGACACATGTTTCGTTTATTAGGGCATAGGATAGAACACAGGGTATTACTGGTGGTGACCTAAGACTTTTTGTGCTTAATTATTTTGTTTTTTCAGTTTTGGGATTCTAACGCACCCTAGTTTGACAAATTCATCCTCTCTGCTAATTACACTTAACATTTTCTAACTGATAGGATGAACTTGTTGTACAGCTCATAATTAGAGGACCGAATTGAAACAGAAAGGAAGTTGGAGGGCCGAAGTGAAAAATTAAATCAAACGTCAAAGAACTAACCTTGCCAGTTTTTTGTTAACTGCTGCATGACATTGAGACTGATAACTTTTTTTTTTTTTAAATGTAGTGTGTCGCCCAGAGATGAAAAAGAAGATGAGACACGTGACATGCATTCGGCCCCTGAAATTCGTGATGTATTTGGTGATTTTGACGATGATGAAGATGAGGAAATGGGGTATGCTGTTCAGCAGGACATTGAACAAGATTCAAATGTGAGTAAAGGTGCCAATAGAGATATTGGTTTCAATAATGACATTTTCCTTTATCTGTGAATTGCCCTAATTGATCATATAACTGATTTCCTGCCCCCAGAGATATCCTGTGGAGGAGGAAGGAAGTTACGGAAAGAACCTGAGACCAGAAGATATACTTGCTGATGAAGATCACCAGTATGAATCAGAGGAGGAAAACTTTGAGATAAAAACTAAAGAGAAGCCACTTGGACCCCCTTTAGAGTTGGAAGTTCCATTACGACCTCCTCCAGCTCTTCCAGAAAAGGTATGCTTCTAATCATGTTCATCTTCCATTACGAGTGAGAACCCTTTATTTTTATTTTATATTTTACTTTTAAATTAGCTTTAACTTTGCGGCTGGAAAACATGAGTAATTTTCACTCCACTTTTGTGTCGTTAACATTGTTGTGATAAAGAAGTTGGCATGCGTAGTGTGTGAGTGAATCCTGAATTTGAAGTGTTTAAGGAAGTGGATCTTTTAACAGTTTCTTGATAAGTTCCCCTTGTCAAAGTTGGTGACATGTTCCAAATTAGATGAGGATTGTACAACGTCAGGTTATATGACAAGAAGGTCATGCATGATGAATACGTGATATCACTCAGTTTTATGTATAGATGTGTTGCCTTTTCTAATGATGGGCATTCGGGCAAGATATGTAGAATTTCACTATTCAGCCACTTGTATTTTAATCTCTCTCACTCTCTCTCTATATATATTGGCAGATGAACATGATTAAAGTTTCCAATATTATGGGTGTTGATCCAAAACCATTTGATCCTAAAACATATGTGGAAGAGGATACTTTTGTAACTGATGAATCTGGAGCCAGAAAGCGCATTCGGTTGGAGAACAATATTGTACGTTGGAGGACTGCTAGAAATCCTGACGGCACAGCATCTGTAAGTAATTGTATACCGTTTCTTATGCATGCTATCAATTATAATTTCTGTGAACTCTAAATAATTGCGATGAAGAAGATTCTGACATTTTTGTGTAACTTCTTAACTGCTTTTACATCATTTGTATTCCTTTCTACTACCTTTTACTCTTCTAATTATGTCATATAAAATGTTTTTGAATTTTGAGCTTAATATTGAGATGGATTCAGGATACAATGGCCAAATATATTCTTTAAAATTCTGGAGTCTACAATTTCTTGTGTATAAATTCTGCCCTTTGCTTGCAAAATCTGATTTAGTTTTGATGTGCATGGAGATGTCCATGATTTTTTTGAACTGTAGTAGATTTATAATATGTTAAGGAAGTTTCTGATATTTTAAGGATACGGGGGATCAAATTTGAAGCTGCTCATCATTAGGGCCAGGAAGTACTTCAATAAAGTCATTAGTACTAAATAGGAATAACATGCTCCATGTTGTATTATGTTTAACCTTTAACTTTGTAGAACAACCAAAGCCTTTTCTCACCAGGTGGGTTGGTGATATGATATGACATGTCATTCATGATTAGGTTGCAGTATATCATTTTTTACAAAAAATGTATCATGAATTTTCTATTACTGTAGTATGAAAGCAATGCCCGCTTTGTGAGATGGTCTGATGGCAGCCTGCAGCTTTTAATTGGGAATGAAGTTCTTGACATATCAGTGCAAGATGCCCAGCATGATCAAGCACATCTTTTCCTTAGACACGGAAAGGTGAATTTCTTTACTCCCGTGGATGTCTTGATAAATTACTGTTTCCCCCTAATTATCGATGTTTACATCCTTACAGGGAATCCTTCAATCACAAGGAAGGTTATTGAAGAAAATGAGGTTTATGCCATCTTCCTTGTCATCAAATTCCCATCGGCTGTTGACTGCCCTTGTTGACTCAAGGCATAAGAAGGTTTACAAGGTTAAAAACTGCATTACTGACATTGATCCTGAGAGGGAAAAAGAGGAAAAAGAGAAGGTATAATCAATAATTCAATAGTTACATTACATGCTTAGTGTCTCTTGGGTACCATCATCTAATTTCTCTATATCTTTTACAGGCTGAAAGTCAAAATATCCGGGCTAATGTGCTTCTTAACCGAAAGCGTGAGAAGGTGAGCCGGAAGTATACTCCAGCTGTAGATAGGAGGCGTCAACTTTCTCCTGGGTTTTTAGAGGATGCATTGGACGAGGTATAATTTTTAGTTTGTTTCCCCCATAAAAGTCTGTTTTTGCTTTGCTCATGTATCTCCTGCAATTCTCTGTAAGCATATCTGCGTACATAAAACTATGACAGTTCCATTATTTATCTATCTTTCTTTCGTCCAGGAGGATGAAGCAGAATACTATGATTCTCGTCGTTCTCAGCGCCGCTTTGAGGATGATTTGGAAGCAGAAGCCCGAGCAGAGAAACGAATTATGAATGCCAAAAAGGTATTGTTTCTTAGTCTCCAGGAAGTTGTATGGATGTCGATTGTTTTGGCATTTGTCATTTGATGAGGGTTATTTTCTGGAATTTAGTCACAGGGACCTAGAGACATCCCTCGTAAGTCTTCTTTCCCACCTCCTAAATCCTCTCGAAATCCAATGGGTTACCCTGATGATGAGAGAGAGGAGTCTGAGTATGAAACTGATGAAGAGGAAGATGAGAGGCCTCCACCACGCAAGAGGGATGAGGATACTGAGCCAGAGTATGAGGACGATGAAGAAGAGGAAGATCACTATGAAGAGGCAGAACAAGTTAATGATGCATCAGATGAGGAGGAAGAGGAGGTACTGCATATTTTATTAAAACAATACATATTTAAATATTTGGCACTAGGTCCATATAGGTACTTCTATTTAATTTCAATTTGCTTCTTATCTGGTCCTCCATAACTGTTAATAAGAATATATATTCCATGTGATTAGTTCATGTAGTTTCATTGTTTTTAAATCTTCCCCATTTATAATGTTTCCATTCTACGCACTGGTTTGTACTGTGGAGATATTTTTATTTTTGTTTACAAGACTGCTCTACGTGTGTCCTCTTTGTGCTTGTATCTTGTGGGTAGGGTGAAAGTTCATAAGATGATGAATGCATTGCCTGTCAGATATTTTATGCATATGGACTTCTCTCTTATTGTCAAGTGTCACAACTATGGATGAAATCCCACGACATTTTCAAAACACCCAACATGTTTCATCAATGTGTTGGCTATCCTTATTCCCTTTTTTTTTTTTCTTGTAGTGTTTCCTGCCCTAATTGTTGTACTTCCTTGAGTAATAAATTTAGTTGGAAATAAGGATATTCGATTGCTATGCTGTGGTTTTGAAACTAGTTGGATGTTTTCTCGCAGGAACCAAAGCAAAAGAGTAAGGAGTTTAGAGGCAGTGCCAAGAGGAAGGGGGGATTTGAATCTGATGAGGACTCTCCTCCAAGGAAAACAACCACCCATCGACGGATGGCAGTTGTGTATGATAGTGATGAGGAATGAACTTCCTTAAGCCATATTTCACGGTGAGTAGTCTTAGTCTCTAGAATTTGATTACAATACAGTGCAAGAGTTTCAACTTCAGGGTCATGTATACAAGATTGTTCAATTTTTAATAATTATTTTAATTTTACTTGTCATATTATAAGTGATTTTTAATTGATTAAAGGTGTGGAGTTTTTTTATGCGGAAAGTATATGAAGATTAAACTCTAATAATTAAGATTTTTTCCTTTAGCAATGAATTGACGAGCCATAGGCAAAAGAGAAAAAAATTGTTAAATCGTTCTACCTTCTCCCCCTCACTCTATTATTATTGGTTGATAAATTATATTTTGTTATTTTAAAATAGTATCTGAATGGTCCTTGCCTTGCTGTTCAGGGAAGGATGCGCATAAGACTGCAGCAAAGGCTGAGACGACTCATTCTTTTTCATTTATAGCTACAATTTTAATATTCATCCTTGTATACATAAAGCAGAGTCTGATGATATATTGATGTAGTACTCAGTCTCAGCCTCTCGTCATAATATATGTTGTTGACTCTTGATAATGGTTTTAAAAAAGATGAGTGTAAATAAGTTTGTTCTCTGTATTTTCCGTTCGCAAACCTTTATCCCTGAGTAATGGAATCGGTGTCATTAGTGTTTGCGACTTCATATTTCCCTTTGATAAAAAATGAATCAAAGAACATACACAGTCCAGTTCTAGGAGACAAGAAAACAACAGTTTTTCCATATGCATATTCAAAGACCAACGTCCAAATTTCCTTGTAGATGTTTCGAATAGTACAGGAAGTTAGGTTTAGTTTTTATTTAATGAATTCTATAGAGATTAGAGAATGTGACGTACTTCGGTCGCATTACAAAATCATATGAAATTTTAAGACTTCTGAAAGAACAACAGACCAATGTGCTACTCGGGCTCCCAAGGATTAAGTAATTTCTTTTGCATGAGATTGAATCCTATCTATATGCATGAACAAGAAACTTCACAACTTTTGTGAAATTTTAAATTCACTAAATTTCATATACTTGTTTGTTTTTTTTGTTTTGTTTTTTTACAACAATTTAAATATATTGAATTTTAATTTTATAAATTGAATAAATTATATCCATTACACAATTTATTTTAATTTAAGTATAAATAATGTTAGTAATATTAGCTAGCATAAATGTTAAATAGGTTTTATTAAATGGTTTTTCTTATGTATCTATTTTTTAACCTCTTAGGACTGTTTCTTCCTTAATGTCCATACGTTGTTTTGGTACCTCCATTTGTGCCACCTACAAATTTCAGATTATATAATTCAGAATGATATTTTGGATTATATAATATGAAAGTATGGCCTTGAGAGTAACTTTTGGATCATGTAATTCGGACACACATTTAAAAAAATGGCTTTTAGATTGCATAATCTGAAAGTTAATCTCATATTAAAAAAGACTTTCGGATTATGTAATCCAGAAACTAATCATTCATCTAAAAAAAAAGACAAATTTGAAAAATGACTTTTAGATTGTGGAAATAAAAAAAAAATTATGGAGTGTGAGAAGAAGAACTATGGAGGTGCAGGAACGTCGGACCTTAGATATATCTCTTTTTGTTGTTTTTTTTAGTCTTTCCTCATCTCATTGCATAGCTGAACAGCTTCTCTTCATATTATGAGAACTAAATGAGGAGAATTAAACTCTCTAAATAATATTCTTTTTATTTATTTATCTTGATTTGATACTAGAGTGAGTCTCGTTCTATTTTAGTCTTATTCAAGAATATGCTGTCCAACTAATATATGTTGTTATTTATCATCATAGCTTTTTTTCCCAGCCTCATAGGGTTTGCTAGACCTCTTGATTCCTATTTTGCCCTTTGATTCTCCATTTCTAGTTTGGTTGAAGGAAAAATATGTCATTTTTCATCATGATTTCTCTCATTAATTGTTTTGTTGTTCACCTCAGTTCAATATGTCTTCTGCACTTGCCACCTTCTTTCTAAAACTCTTAACACCACTTAAAAAAACCTAATGGAAAAAAGTTCTCTCTCATTTGAACTATGGTTCCTTGGCCAAGATTTTCATGACCACCTAAAGAAGATGGAAGAAAAGTACCGTGAAATTAAGCTAAACAGTGGAAGAAACACATATTGTCAATTTTGTGCTTTATTGTGGTAATTTGTGGAACTAAAAATAGTGGGTACACTCAGATCTTTCGTGATGTGCAACTCATTTTGGAAAAAAACTCAATATATTTTTTTTCAAATGATAGTCAACACATTTATAACTCTACCAAAAGACTGATCTCTATCAAATAAACAAATCACGACATGATATCTTTTATGATTGGAGCTAAAATAGCCATAAAAAAATTGAAGATGTTTTTGGAGGTTGAGTAATTAGATGAGATTAAGAGGAAGCTGGATACATTTTATACAATTTTGATTCTTTATGGCATGAATTCAATTTTTGATATAAATAAACTTTTAACCGGTCACAAAGTTCGGTCTATGAAAAGTCTTCGAGTTCCAACTCTTCCAAGCAGTAATGTTTAAGAGCATTGATAAATCTTATATCATGATATCTACACGTGCAAGAGGAGCATTTATTTATATCATGATATAAATAAATCTTATAAAAAATCATTTATTTAAAAATTTGGTTTTTATTTTGATCTTTATTTTATCAATTTTTTAAATTAGATATCCATTTTATTTACATGGATTTTAGAAACTAAAAAATTCAAATTTTCGTTTTTAACTCACCACGGGTACATATTCCATTCGCCCAATCATCGCCAATGCGTCTTCAGTTCATCCAATCATCGTCAACGTGTCTTTTGTTCGTCTAATCACCGTTGTCGTGTTATCCAATCACCTTTTTTGACAACATCGACGTTCTCCTCACCTGACATTGGTGCTTCAACACTTCAACCTTGTCTTAGTGAAACCCTTGTGCCGTTATTGGTGCGTTCATCTTGCGACACCTTTGGCATCTTCTTTGGCATCTTCCTTAGCCAAGTTCGTCCTCCTCCAACACCTATTTGGTCTCACTGCACACAATACATAAAAACAACATGGTGTGATAAGGGATGTTCTCAATGCACGTAATGAGTCATCAATATAACTAAAGGTAAAGTAGTTCAGTTCAAATTCTCCAACGAAGAATACCAAGAATATTTGAGGTTGAAATATAAAACTTGCCATAATCATCTACAAACCCCAACTTGTCAACAACTTACATCTCACAATTTGTGAAAAGTCAAAGTCAATGGATGGTTGACTCAGGTGCTTCTAATTATATTTATGATAATACGTCTTTGTTCTCCTCCAGTTTTTTCCTAAAATTCTCACCTCATAAATAAGACATTTAATTTGGTACCAACATTATAATTTATTATAATTTTTTTTATCTGAATTTTATTATAAAAATATATTTACAAATGTATTATAATTTATTCTCCACAATTTAAACTTACTATAAAATTACAAAAGAAAAGCAAAATAATGTTACAATTTTACATTTATTTTACCCATAATATTTACTTACATCAAAATACCTATAAAATATTTTAT